>Ga0308157_10000436_pt1 | contig 141834 bp, 132 predicted proteins | sample PhyBR1_FD_201035 | JGI IMG/M metagenome (GOLD analysis project Ga0308157, IMG submission 201035) | Phyllosphere microbial communities from UC Gill Tract Community Farm, Albany, California, United States - DLSLB.R1 | ecosystem: Host-associated > Plants > Phyllosphere > Unclassified | place... | reverse complement strand
ACCGACGAGGAGGTGGCGATCCCAGAACTCAACGCGGCATAATCAAAAGCACTGACCGCACGGTGTCGAGATTCTCCACCACTCAGCGGGACGTCACCGAGGGCGGTTCACCCGGGAATGTTGTCCACGGCCTCCCGCGGTCCCGACCGCCCATGCTTCGGGTCGCGAATTATGTCGGTATGGCGCGTTCAGAGCGGCGTTTATTGCGACCCGAACGGTGGGTTTTGCGCCCTGGGAACCGGAGGCCGCCCGAGAAGCGGGTCTGCGGGCCGCAAAGGCGAGTTCTCCACAGGCGAATCGTGTGTGAGTGCTCGGGTCGCAGAATGTGTCGGTATCGGGCGGTCAGAGCGGCGTCTTCTGCGACCCGAACGGGTCTACAGCCGCCCGGCCGCCTTCAGCTCGAGATAGCGGTCGGCGATCCTCGGCGGCAGCGCCTCGGGGTCTGCGGCGATCGCTTCGCCGCCCGCGCGCCGGATCGCATCCGCGACGTTCTCGGCATCGCGGAGCGTGCGCTCCGCGGCGGCGGCGAGGTAGATGTCCTCACGGGAGTCGCGGCTCAGCGCGAGCGCACCGATGACGTCATCGGTCACCGAGCCGACCAGCACCGTCGTCGCGCGAGAGGCATTCGGGAATGCGCCGAGGAAGCCGCGCGCTGACTCTGCGGCGTCCTGGGCGGTGAGCACGACGACCAGCGAAGGGCGCGTGGTCAGGGTGCGGACCGCGGAGAACGCGCCGCCCCAGTCGGTATCGACCAGCCGCGCGTGCACCGGCGCCATCGCATCGGTGATCGCCGGCAGCAGCCCCGGACCGTCGATACCGGTGACACGGCCGCGCACGACGCGGTCGTACATCAGCAGGTGCACGTGGTCGCCGGCGCGTGCCGCGAGGGCCGCGAGCAGCAGCGACGCCTCGAGAGCGGCATCCAGACGGGTGCCGTCGCCGACGCGCGCAGCCGCGGTGCGTCCGGTGTCGATGAGGATCACGACATGGCGGTCGCGCTCCGGCCGCCACGTGCGGAGCATCGTGGTGCCCGCCCGTGCGGTCGCCCGCCAGTCGATCGAGCGCACGTCATCGCCGCGCACGTATTCGCGCAACGAGTCGAACTCGGTGCCCTGGCCGCGCACCTGGATGCTCGTATTGCCGTCGAGTTCTCGCAATCGCGCGAGCCGGGAGGGCAGGTGCTTGCGCGACGCGAACGCGGGCAGCACGCGCAGAGCGCCGCGCACTTCGTGCTGCGCCTGCCGGCCACCGAGCCCCAGCGGCCCTCGCGAACGGATGTAGACGAATTCGCTCGCAAGTTCGCCGCGGCGACGCGGCAGCAGCGGAACGCTCACTCTGCGGCGCTCGCCGGGCGGCACGATCATACGCAGTCGCTCGGTCGGCGCTCCTGCCGTCGGCTGCCACGCATCGCGCACGTGCGCGTGGAGGGTGCGTCGGCCGAGGTTCTGGAGCGCGACGCTCGCCCCGACGGGCTCGCCCATCCGCGCTCGTGCCGGAACACGCCGAGTGACCGTGACCGCACGTGCGCTGGCCGCCCGCCACACATCGACTCCCAGCAGGACGCCGGCCAGGACGAGCCAGCCAGCCACGACGGACCACACCGGGACGCCCATCGCCGCGAACGCGACGACGGGAATCACCCCCAACCCGACGACGAGGGAGAAGCGAGAAGTGATGAACACTTAGATCGGCACCCGCGTCTGCTGGATCACCGATGCCAGCACCGCATCCGCGGAGACGCCTTCCATCTCGGCATCCGGACGCAGCTGCAGGCGGTGCCGCCACACGGGGACGAGCATCGTCTGCACGTGGTCCGGGGTCACGGCGGAGGAGTCATTGAGCCATGCCCAGGCCTTCGCCGCGGCCAGCAGCGCGGTCGATGCACGCGGGCTCGCTCCCAGCAGGACCGACGGCGACTGCCGCGTCGCGCGGGCGAGGTCTACGACGTACCCGAGCACTTCGTCGGTCACCTCGACACGGGATGCCGCGTCCTGCGCCGCCCGGATCTCCTCCGCCGTCACGACCGGCTCGACGCCCGTCAGCTCGCGTGGTGAGAATCCGCCGGCGTGCAGACGCAGGACCGTGACCTCGGCATCCCGTTCCGGCATTCCGACGACGAGCTTCATGAGGAAGCGGTCCAGCTGCGCTTCGGGGAGCGAATACGTGCCCTCGTGCTCGATGGGGTTCTGGGTGGCGGCCACGAGGAAGGGATCGGGCAGATCACGGCTGACGCCGTCGGCGGAGATCTGACGCTCCTCCATCGCCTCCAGCAGGGCGGCCTGAGTCTTCGGCGGTGTGCGATTGATCTCGTCGGCGAGCAGGATGTTCGTGAACACCGGTCCTGCTCTGAACTCGAACTCACCGGTGCGCGCGTCGTACACGAGTGACCCGGTGACGTCTCCCGGCATGAGATCGGGCGTGAACTGCACGCGCTTCGTGTCAAGGCCCAGAGCGCGGGAGAACGAGCGCACCACGAGAGTCTTCGCCACTCCCGGCACACCCTCCAGCAGCACATGACCGCGTGAGAGCAGGCACACCAGAAGCCCCGTGACGGTGCCGGCCTGTCCGATCACCGCCTTGTCGACCTCGGCGCGCACGCGGTGCATCGCCTGGCGAAGGGCTTGCTCATCGGGGACGTTCGGGGTGGTGCCGGTCACGGTGTGTTCCTTTCCACATGCACGGCGGTGTCGACCGCCGTTTCGAGTTCTGCGAGTCTGCGCGCGGTATCGACGAGCTCGGCGTCGTTCTGCGGCAGTGGTCCTGCCAGCAGTTGATGGAGGGAGCCGCGCGGGATGCGCAGCCGGTCGGATGCCGCGTCTGCGACGTCCGTCGGTGTGGACCGCGCGGTCAGCCCGAGACGGACGGCGAGGCGACGCAGCGAGCCCGCTCGGAGGGCGGATGCCGCATGACCGGCGTCGCCTGCCTTCGCGGTGAGCCTCGCGCGGCCGTGCATGGTCTCGGATGCGCGGACCGTGACCGGAAGCGTCTCGGCGACGAGCGGACCGAACCGCTGGCCGCGGGCGATCCCGGCGAGGATGCCGGCGAGCAGCAGCAGGAGGATGGCCGGTGTCACCCATTCCGGGGTGAGCATCGCGAGCGTGTCGGGCGACTGCGCCTCGAGATCGGTGTCGGCGAACGAGGGCACGTACCAGACGAGGTGCTCGGTCTGACCCAGCAGAGCGAGCCCGAGGGCAGCGTTGCCGTTCTCGGCGAGATGCTCGTTGCCCAGCAGCATTGCGCCCTCGATGAGCGCGGTCCGGGTGCCGTCGCTGTCATCGATCAGCAGCCCCGCGGCATCACCGGAGACGAAGCACCCGGTGACATCGTGAGCGGGGGAGAAGAAGCGGTCCGGCTGCACTGATCCCACGTTCGCGAATTCCGGCGCATCGCATCCCGCGGGCAGCGCGCCCGATGACGGCGGTGCGGCGTTCTCGCCGAGATCGAGCAGTCGGAGCAGCCGAGAAGAGCTGGAGAGGAACACCGTGCGATCGGACGGCTCGATGAGGGCTTTCACTGCTTCGTCCGAGAGGGGGTACGGGTCGGCCATGACGAGTGTCGTGTCGTCGCCGATGGCGGCCAGCGCACTGGCGCGCGTGCGGGCGACCGTGATCTCGACGCCCTGGTCGCGCAGCAGTTCGGCGAGGGCGAGGGTGCCGGAGCCCTTCGCGCTCTCGGGGTCGAGTCCGCCACGGGTGTCGGGGGCGCCGAAGCTCATCGCCCCGATGACCAGTGCGAACACGATCACCGCGACGGCGATCGCCAGCCAGCCCAGGGCCGATCGCAGCCGCCCCTTCTCGCGCACGGAGGTTCCGGCGTCGGGAGAGGGCGATGGGTCGATCAGCGTACCGGTCATGCGGGCACAGCCTGTCGCGTCTGGACGACGAGGTCATCGGTCGCGGCCATCGCCCTGTAGTCGTCCTCCGTCGCGGGGTGCCGCAGATAGCGAACCGCATCGAACGACTCCGCGGCCGAGGAGAGCTCCGCATGATGGGCCGCGAGCGAGACGCCGGCCTCCCGAGCGATCGCCTGAGCCGTCGCGCCCGGCGCAGGATCGACGATGTCCCGTTCGAGGAGGCCGCGCGCGAGTGCGCGGAAGCGGAGGATCGTCGCCGCATCCCAATCGTGATCACGGGCACTGCGCTCCGCATCGGCGCGCAGCTGCGCGGCCGAGCGATCATCGCGCTCGCCGAGGAGTTCTGCACCTCGGCGCCGGATGCTGCGCGACGCGCGGGGCCGTCCCCACAGGATCAGCACCGTGATGAGTGCGGCGACGACCACGATGATGACGATCACGAGCGCCGTGCTGCCCATCCGCTCACCGGCGTCGGGCGAGAACAGATCTGTGATGAAATCGGCGACGTCCTCGGCGAGGTAGTCGAACCAGGTCGGCTTCGCGTCGGCGTATCGCGGATCCTGCAGCTCCTGCTCGGCGAGGCGTCGCGCCTCGTCGCCGTCCGGAGCGTAGGGGTCGGGACCGAGGAGGATCATGCCCCGCCGGATCCTGGCGCAGTCCACGGCGGCTGCTCCGTCGGAGGCACCGGTGGTTGGGCGGGCCGAGCCGCGGGTGCGGGTGGCGGAGGCGGCGCGGCGGCGGGCCCCTGCGGCTGCGCGTACGGCGGTTCGGGGTACGGCACGCCCGGATGCTGCGAGCCGGGGTACTGCGCCTGCGAGTGCTGCGCGCCCGGGTACGGAGTCTCCGGATATGGCGCCTGCGGGTACTGCGCCCAGCCGACCGGCGCTGCCGGCGGCTGCGGCTTGGGCGGCGGGGCGCTGCTGACTGCACGAGCGGGGTCCACCGCGAACGGATCACCGAGCTGTTCGGCGGTCGCACCGGAGTCGCGACGCTCCAGATAGCTGATGAGAGTGTGGTCGAGGCCCTCGTAGCGCATGCGGCTGTCCAGGTAGATGAACGCGCCGGCCGCGCACTCCACCACGATCGCGATCGCCTGGAGCACGTACACCAGCAGCTGCGGCGCGATGGTGACGATGAGCGTCATGGCTATCGCCGAGGCCTCGTTGTCCCCAGTGGGAGCGATCACCGGAACGAAGAAGGACGCGAGCAGTGAGAAGGGCATGCTCACGACTCCCACGGCTGTGCTCATGATGATGTTGATGACCACGATCACACCGAAGGTGTTCCAGAAGCGCCCACGGGTGAGCCGCCATGAACGCACGATCGCCTCGCGCACCCTGGCGCGTTCGAGGACGAGCACCGAGGGCACCAGCAGCAGCTTGGTGCTCAACCAGATCCACAGCGGGATCGCCGCGAGCACGACCAGGATCCCGATGACGACCGTGATCGCCACACCCTCACCCGATCCGCCGACACCGGCGACCACTCCCAGCGCGATGATGCCGCCGACGACGAGAATCAGCACGATCGCGGCCAGCGCCTGGATCAGGCTCCACCCGACCAGCCGCCAGAACGCGGGACGCATCCGCTGCCAGAGCGGACGCAGCGCGGGCTTCTCCCCGAGCGCCGCGTACGCGATATCGGCGGCGACGACGCCCTGCATGACCGCGGTGAACGCCAGGCTGATGAGACTCATCGCCAGCACCACGAGCGCGTTGATGGCGATCGTCCCCCACATGACGGGCAGGAAGTCGGGGTTGCTCGGCGAGAGCGATTCCAGACGCAGGAACGTCGCGATCGCGACACCGCCCACCACGAGCAGCGTGACCAGGGCGATGACGAGCTGGATGACGATGGCGAACCCGAAGAGCACCTTGGGGTTGTGCCGGAGCGCCGCGAACGGTTTTCCCAGCAATGCGCCGAACGAGAGCGGGTGCAGGGGGATCAGCCCCGGCTTGACTGCCGGCGTCCAGTTCTGTGCGCTCATCGAGCTCCCTCCGAAGGTGCAGACCCATCGTGCCATATCCGTCGCTTCCGCCCTGGAACCGCCTGAGAGCGATACCGTGATCGGAACGTTGTGATGAAGTACGCTGGAGGAGACCGCGTTCAGTCTTCATCCGAGAGGCGGCGCACTGCGTAGAAAGATGGGGCTGGGATCACATGACCTCACGGATCCTCGTGGTCGACGATGACACCGCACTCGCGGAGATGATCGGCATCGTCCTGCGTACCGAGGGCTTCGAGCCCGTCTTCTGCGCGGATGGCGCGAAGGCCGTCGAGGAATGGCGCAACCAGCATCCGGACCTCGTCCTGCTCGACCTCATGCTTCCGGGGATGGACGGGATCGAGATCTGCACGCGCATCCGCGCCGAATCCGGAATCCCGATCATCATGCTCACCGCGAGGGGCGACACAGCCGATGTCGTGCGCGGCCTCGAGGTCGGGGCCGACGACTACATGGTCAAGCCCTTCAATCCGAAGGAGCTCGTGGCGCGCATCCGCACGCGCCTGCGCCCGGTGTCGCAGGAGACGAGCGAGGTGCTGCGCATCGGTGATCTCATCGTCGACGTCGACGCGCACGAAGTGCGTCGAGGCGCCTCCCCGATATCGTTGACGCCGCTCGAGTTCCAGCTGCTCGTCGCGCTGGCGTCCAAGCCGCAGCAGGTGTTCTCCCGCGAGATGCTCCTCGAGCAGGTCTGGGGTTACCACTACAAGGCCGACACACGTCTGGTGAATGTCCACGTGCAGCGGTTGCGCGCCAAGGTCGAACTCGACCCGGACGCCCCGAAGATCGTCATGACGGTCCGCGGCGTCGGCTACCGGGCCGGGAGCGTCAGCTAGGAACGGCAACCGATGAGGAGCGCGCGTTGATCGCGACCAGTGCCACTCCGACGACGGTCGCACTGTGGCGCTACCCGCGCGGCTGGCCGGAGGCGGTCGTGACCCTCTGGAGGCGTTCGCTGCGGTTCCGCACGATCACGATCACGTTGCTGCTGACCTCTCTCGCCATCTTCATCACGAGCCTCACCATGGCTCTGGTGATCCAGAACAACCTGTTCGAATCCCGTCGTGATGAAGTGCTCTCCGACGCGCTGCGCGCCGTGGCGGAGGCGCAGGACACGCTCGACTCATCCGAGGTCACCGATGACCCGCAGGGGTTGCGCGCGCTGTGGGGGAACGTGCAGGAGACGATCCCCAGGGCCTCGTCCTCGACGCACGTCGCCGTGTACTCGATCGATGATCTGCCCGTCGGCAGCGGCGTGCGCGACTTCCGCACCGACCTTCCGGCCGATCTGCTCAGCGACGGACTCCGCGAGCGCGTCATCTCGTTCCCCGACCGGCAGTCATGGCAGTCGATCGCCATGCCGATGGCGGATGGGTCGACCGCTCCCGGCATCGTGGTCGGGCAGCAGCTGTTCGTGCCGGAGGTCGGTGCATTCGAGGTGTACATCGCCTACGACCTCGCCGACTCGCAGCGCACCCTGCAGTTCGTCCAGAGCACTCTGTGGGCGGCGGGGGTCATCCTCATCGCGATCGTCGCCGGGATCTCGTGGGTCGTTCTCCGGCTGGTCTCCAAGCCCATCATCGAGGCGGCAGAGACGAGCGCGCGGCTGGCGGCGGGGGAGCTGGAAGTGCGACTGCCCGTGCAGGGCGAGGACGAGCTGGCCACGCTCGCCCAGTCGTTCAACGCGATGGCCGACAGCATCGAGGCGCAGATCAAGGAGCTCGGCGAGCTCTCTCTGGTGCAGCAGCGGTTCGTCTCGGATGTCTCGCACGAACTGCGCACTCCCCTCACCACGATCCGTCTCGCCGCTGACATGCTCAACGACCAGCGGGACCAGTTCGATCCGACGACCAGTCGCACCACCGAGCTCCTGCACACGCAGGTGCAGCGTTTCGAGACGCTCCTGAGCGACCTGCTGGAGATCAGCCGGTACGACGCGGGCTCGGTGCAGCTCGAGCTCGAACCGACCAGCCTCGCCGATCTGGCCGAGGACATCGTCGAGCAGATGCGGCCGCTCGCCGAGGAGCGAGGGTCGGAGCTGCGCATGGTCGCTCCGGGCGGCTATTCCCCCGTGGACATGGACCCCCGCCGCGTGCGACGCGTACTGCGCAACCTCGTCGGCAACGCGATCGAGCACGGGGAGGGGCACCCGGTCGTCGTCACCGTCGACAGCAACCAGCACGCCGTCGCCGTCGGAGTGCGCGATTACGGCCTCGGGATGAAGCCTGCCGATGCCGAGCGCGTCTTCGACCGGTTCTGGCGCGCCGACCCTTCCCGTCAGCGCACGATCGGCGGTACGGGCCTCGGGCTGTCGATCGCTCTGGGCGACGCGAAGCTCCACGGAGGCACGCTCGCCGTGTGGTCCGAGTTCGCCGTGGGCACGAACTTCGTCCTCAGCATTCCGCGCAACGGACGCGAACTCGAGGGGCCGTCGCCGGTGCCGCTCGAACCGCAGGACGCGCTCACGGATGTCGGAGGGATCACCGAGCCCATCCCGCTCACCGAACTGCGCGAGATGTACTTCACGGACTCGACGCGCACCCCGCAGGAGGACGGATCATGACCCGCAGCCATCGTTCTCTCGCCCTCGTCGCGCTCGCCGCACTGCTGGCCGTGCTCACCGCCTGCACGAGTCTTCCCACATCGGGGGAGGCGAACGCGGGGCTCGCCCTCGACGACGTCGATTTCGATCCGGACATCAGCCAGATCGCGGCGCGCCCGCTCGAGGGGGCGAGTCCTGAGCAGATCGTCGAGGGATTCCTCGATGCTGCGCTCACCCCGGACAACAGCTGGGCGATCGCCCGTGAGTTCCTGACCCCGGAGCTCGCCGCCACGTGGCGCCCGAGTGCCGGGGTGTCCATCGATTCCGGTGCCCCGCAGCGCGAGTTCGCCGCCGATCTCGACGGAAGCGAGGAAGACGCGCGATCCGGTGCCGTGCGCGTCGTGCTCGACCAGGTCGCGAGGATCGATGAGAGCGGGCAGTACAGCGAGCTGACGGGCGACGCATCCGTCGCCGCGTTCGAGGTCGCTCGCAACGACGACGGGGAATGGCGCATCACCGCAGCGGATGACGGCATCTTCCTCGACGCCGAAGCGTTCTCACAGGTGTACCGCCGTTACTCGCTGCAGTACTTCGACCACAGCTGGACCCACCTCGTCCCTGATGTGCGCTGGTACCCACGGCGCCCGACGATCGCCACCACGCTCACTCAGGCGCTGCTCAACGGCGATCCCAGCGAATGGCTGGCGCCGGCGGTGCGCAGCGCGTTCCCTGGCGATGTGTCGCTCGCGCGCGATGCCGTGCCGATCAGCCCCGAGAAGGTGGCGACGGTCGAGCTCACCGCAGAGGCGGCTGCGCTCGACAGCACCCAGACGGCCAGGATGCGGACGCAGCTCGAGGCGACGCTGCGCCCGGTCGGCGTCACAGAGGTGCAGCTGACCGTCAACGGGCGCGACCTCGGCGCCGGCCGTGCCGAGGTGCAGATGCCGCGGGCCGAATCGAGCACCGTGGTCCTCACCGACACCGAATTCGGGGCCTACGTCGGGGATGAGATCGTCCCCTACGACGGGATCACCGACGAGATCGTGAACATCGCGCCTTCGGTGCGGACGATCGACGTCGCGGCGGATGACCTTCGCGCAGCCGTGCAGCTCGACACCGGCGAGGTGTTCACCATCGCGGACGGCGCGGTCGACCTGCTCGATGACAGGCCAGGGCTCGTGAAGCCGTCGATCGACCCGTACGGGTTCACGTGGTCGGTGCCGGGGGCGTCGCCGCAGGCTCTCACCGCGTGGCAGCCCGATGTCACGCCGATCGAGCCGGAGGGCGCCTTCCCCGGGGCGTCGTCGATTTCCAGCATCCGTGTCGCAGGCGACGGCGTCCGTCTCGCGGCAGTGATCACGGTCGGCGGCCAGCACTGGCTGGCGCTCTCCGCGATCGTCCGTGATCAGAATCAGCTCCCGATACAGATCGGTCCGACGCATCTGGTGGCGCAGATCGAAGGCGTCGACCGGGGGATGTCGTGGATCGGCGACGATGCGCTCGGCATACTCGTGGATTCTGACACCTCCGGGATCGTGCTGACGCAGAACGTCGGCGGCCCGGGTACGGAATCGGCGGCTCCCGCCGCGGCATCGGCGATCGCGGGCGGGCGCACTGCATCGGCCGTGCGCATCCTCGATCGTCAGGGTGTGCTCTTCGCACAACGGGGCACGACGTGGCAGATGGGGCTGGCCGGAGTGCTGGTGCTCGGTACGCACGCCGGGCAGTGACCACCGGTTCTGCACGGTCGGTCGCCATCCACAGATCGCGCATCACTGTCCGCGACCCGGTCGCCTCGACGGCATCCTCGATGGATGAACGACTGGATGGCGCTGGCCGACGAACTCGCGAGCTTCGTGCTGTCGGGGAGCTGTGCGGGGTGCGACCTGCCCGGAACGCTGCTGTGCGCGCCATGCCGAGGGGCGCTCGCCGCCGACCCGGTGCGTTCGACGACGCCGAACGGGACGCCGGTGACCGCGGCCCTCGCCTTCGAAGGGGTCGCTGCCCGCTGCATCCGGCGGGTGAAGGAGAACGGGGAGACGCTGCTCGCGCGTCCGCTGGGCACGGCGCTCGGCGGAGTCGCTGGGGAATTTCTCGATACGCATCCTGAGGCGGTGCTCGTGCCGGTGCCGACGAGCTCCTCGGCGTTCCGCCGGAGGGGCTATCGCGTGCCCGAGCTGCTGATGCGCCGTGCGGGGCTCGTGCCCACCAGACTCCTGGTGCAGTCCAGGCGCACCGATGACCAGCGGGCTCTCGACCTCGAGCAGCGCCGTCGCAATGTGGCGGGGAGCATGCGCGTGCGACACGCCCGGGGTGCGAGCGAGGCGATCCTCTTCGATGACGTCGTCACGACCGGTGCGACCCTCGATGAGGGCGTGCGAGCGCTCCAAGGCGCAGGAATCCGCGTGCTCGGGACGGTCGCCCTGGCCGCGACCCCGAAGCGTCGGGGGCTCTGAGCGAATACCTGGTGAATCACTCGTGACTTCCAGGGGAACGGGGACTACGGTAGGTGGTCACAAGGCGACCACGGTCCGCCCTTGGCCGGGAGGACCGGGACAAGGAGGCAGCAATGGAAACAAGCATCGTCGGCGTCGGGGTGGGTATCACCGATCGCTTCCGAACTGTTGTCGAAGAGAAGATCGCCCGGATCCAGCAGTTCGCAGCCAAGGCTCAGCGGCTCGACGTCAAGGTCACCCATCGTGCCTATCGAGGCGGACGCGTGCCGGATGAGACCGTCGAGCTCACTCTCGTGGGCAAGGGGCCGGTCGTTCGGGCAGAGGCCGTCGATGGTGACAAGTTCGTCGCACTCGATCTCGCGGTCGACAAGATGGTCGAGCAGCTGCGGCGCGCGAAGGAGAAGCGCGTCGATGGTCGCCACCACCCGCGCGGTGCCCATTTCGAGAAGGGGAGCGGCTCGATCGAGGGGATCGACGTCGAACCCGCGTCCGCCGATGTGCTCCAAGCCGTCGCGACCGGTGCCGTGCCGGTCCAGCCCGATGAAGAGGAAGAGTACTCTCCGGTCGTCATCCGCACGAAGAAGTTCGATGCCGAATGGATGACCGTCGAGGAGGCTGTCGATCGCATGGAGCTCGTCGGGCACGACTTCTTCCTGTTCGTCGACGCCCGCTCCGATCATCCGAGTGTGGTCTACCGTCGCAAGGGCTGGGACTACGGCGTGATCTCGCTCACCACGCAGGCCTCGCCCGAGCAGGAAGAGGCCCTCGCGTCCTGATCTGAACGATCGAGAAGCAGGTGCTTCCGATCCCTGAGCCTGTCGAAGGGTCGGAAGCACCCGCTTCTCGTGTGCGGACGTCAGTCGAAGATGCCGTCGAGGATGCTGCCGATGACGAGGCCGCCCATGATGCCTCCCATGACGTCGCCACCACCGCGGCGTCCGCCGCCCCAGTTGTCGCCGCCCCAGCCCTGCTGCTGTTGCTGCGGCCGTGCCGAGTCGATGTCGCGCTGGGCGAGCTGAAGGGCCTCTGCAGCCAGTTGTGCGACGCGCCGTGACGCGGCCAGGGCGTGCTCGCGGGTCTCTTCCGCGGGAATCATCGTGGGGATGTCGATGCGCAGTCTCTCGGCCTCCGCGAAACGTGTGCGCGCATCGGCACCGATCCATCCCCGGTGTCCGGAGATGAGACCGCGGGCGACGCCGAGCTGGCGGTCCGCATCGTCGAGCGAGTGCTGCACCTGAGCGATGCTCGGCAGCGGGTTCTCCAGGCGGTACTGCGCCTTGGCGATGACATCGTCGAGCGCGGCGTTCGCAGTGCGCAGCCGGGTGAGCTCCCCGAAGGGGTCGTTGCGTGCTCCTGCCGGGGCGAGTGCGGCGAGGGCTGCTTCGAGAGCGGCGACCGCGTCGGTGACCGCCGGGGTCTTCGGTGCGTTGCGCGCGGCGATGATGTCGCCGCGCGAGTCGGCGACCACCTCTGCGAGCGTCGATTCGGCTCTGAGCGCCTCGATCTCGAAGTCCTCGACCGCGTCGAGGATGGCCGCGGCGCGGCGCACCGCCTCGGTCGCCGTCTCGAGGGCGAGATTGGCCTCTTCGGTCTGCTTGGCCGCGCGGCGGCGTTCAGCGACATCTGCTCCGTGGCGAGCGAAGGTGATGAGCTGCTCGGCCTCGTTCGCGCTGCTCGAGATCTGGTGCATGGCGCTGTCGGCGTATCGCGCCGAAAGACGCTCGATGATCTCGCGGGTCTGCGGAAGACGGCCGGTGAGGAGCTCTGCATCCGCACGCACCTTCTCACGCACCTGCGGCGCGTTCCGTACGGTGAGGACGGCTTCGGCGATGATCGCGGTCTTCTCATCGAGCAGGTCTTCCGCCCACTCGCACAGCTGCACGATGCGGGCGTTGCGCGTGCGCAGCTCTTCGTCGGTGTCGGGGATCTCGTCGTGGTTGAGCTGGTGGAGCTGGAACGCCTCACCGAGATGCGTCGTCACCGAGTCGAGTGCCGCCCTGAGGTCCTTCGTGAGCGATGCGCCGAGCTCGGCCTCCGCGAAGGCGAGCTCATCGCCGGCGGTGCGGATGCGCTCATCCGCCGCGACGAGTGCTTGCTCTGCACGACGGGCGAGGTCGGCATCCTGCGCCGCCTGCGCAGCCTCCTGCTCGCGTTTGCGTTTACCCCAGAAACCAGCCATGCATCGATCCTACTTTCCGTTGGCGATGCACTGGCTGTGCATCAACCGTCCCTCGACGGGCGTCCTCGCTTGGGGCGTTCCGTCGTCAGCGCCAACGCCAGTGCATGCGGGGCGTGCCCGGCCAGACGCTGCTCGGTGCGCTCGAGCCACCGCAACTCGGCCTCTGCGGCGAAGATCATCGACTCGGCGATCAGGGCGGATGCCACATCCTCGTGGTGTGCACCCTGCAACGACTGAAGCCGCTGCAGGGACTCGATCCGTTGCGCTCGGATGAGTGCTCCGGCATCCGCACCGGGGAGCGAGACGGCGATGGCGATCTTGATCGCGATCTCGTCGCGCGTCACGGTGCCGCGTACGACGGGCGAGGCCAGCCACTGCGCGACCTCGCTCGATCCGGAATCGGTGATCTGCCAGTAGACATGCCCCTGCGAGTCGGTCTCGCCCCGTTCGACGAGTCCATCGCGCTCGAGCCGCTCGAGCGTGTTGTAGATCTGACCGACGTTGAGCGGCCAATTCGACCCGGTGCGCCTGTCGAACTCATGACGCAGCTGGTAGCCGTAGCACGGACCCTGATCGAGGATCGCGAGCAGGCTCTGACGGACGGACATGCAGACCTCCTGAAGTGCGTGCTCAGCATATACATACCTGGCAATGCGCCCGACTCGTCCACATGCAGACGACGCAAAGGTCACCGGCCGGTAACATGGCGAGGTATGCCCGGCGCTGAAGCCCGATCTGGGTGGCTGGGACTGACCCCACAGGGAGACTAAAAGTGGCGAATCCTCTTGAGAAGCTGCTGCGCGCAGGCGAGGGCCGGATCCTTCGCAGGCTGAACCAGGTCGCCAAGGCCGTGAACGCCCTCGAAGAAGACTTCGAGAAGCTCACCGACGACGAGCTTCAGAACGAGACGACCGTGCTGCGCGAGCGCTATGACAACGGCGAATCGCTCGACAAGCTGATGCCCGAGGCGTTCGCCGCTGTGCGCGAAGCGGGCAAGCGGATCCTCGGAATGCGCGCGTACGACGTGCAGATCATGGGCGGCGCCGCACTCCACTTCGGGAACATCGCCGAGATGAAGACCGGTGAGGGCAAGACCTTCACCGCCGTCCTCGCCATGTACCTCAACGCGATCGCGGGCAAGGGCGCGCACCTCGTCACGGTCAACGACTTCCTCGCGAGCTACCAGGCCGAGCTCATGGGGCGCGTCTACCGCGCCCTCGGCATGACCACCGGCACGATCGTCTCGGGGCAGACCCCCGCGGTCCGCCGCGAGCAGTACCTGTGCGACATCACGTACGGCACGAACAACGAGTTCGGCTTCGACTACCTGCGCGACAACATGGCGTGGCGCAAGGAGGACCTCGTCCAGCGCGAGCACTTCTTCGTCATCGTCGACGAGGTCGACTCGATCCTCATCGACGAGGCCAGGACCCCGCTGATCATCTCCGGTCCCTCATCCGGCGAGGCGAACCGCTGGTTCACCGAGTTCGCGAAGATCGCCAGGACCCTCGAGGCCGGCGAGGACTACGAGGTCGACGAGAAGAAGCGCACCATCGGTGTGCTCGAGCCCGGTATCGAGAAGGTCGAGGACTACCTCGGCATCGACAACCTCTACGAGTCCGCGAACACTCCGCTCATCTCGTTCCTCAACAACTCGATCAAGGCGCTGGCCCTGTTCAAGAAGAACACCGACTACGTCGTGATGAACGACGAGGTCATGATCGTCGACGAGCACACCGGCCGCATCTTGGTCGGGCGCCGCTACAACGAGGGCATCCATCAGGCGATCGAGGCGAAGGAAGCCGTCCCGGTCAAGGCGGAGAACCAGACTCTCGCGACGGTGACGCTCCAGAACTACTTCCGCCTGTACGACAAGATCGCCGGCATGACCGGTACCGCCGAGACCGAGGCGGCCGAGTTCATGTCGACGTACAAGCTCGGTGTCGTGCCGATCCCGACGAACAAGCCGATGGTCCGCAAGGACAACGCCGATCTCGTGTACAAGAACGAGACGGTGAAGTTCGAACAGGTCGTCGAGGACATCGCCGAACGCCACCAGAGCGGCCAGCCGATCCTCGTCGGAACCGTCAGCGTCGAGAAGAGCGAGTACCTCTCGCGCCTGCTCGCGAAGAAGGGCATCAAGCACGAGGTCCTCAACGCCAAGAACCACGCGCGCGAGGCCGAGATCGTCGCCCGCGCCGGACGCCTCGGCGCTGTCACGGTCGCCACGAACATGGCGGGTCGCGGAACCGACATCATGCTCGGCGGGAACGCGGAGTTCCTCGCCGTGCAGGACCTCAGGGCGAGAGGGCTCGACCCGGCCGAGACCCCGGACGAGTACGAGTCCGCCTGGGACGAGACGTACGAGCAGATGAAGGCGACTGTCGCCGAGGAGAGCTCCAAGGTGATCGAGGCCGGTGGCCTCTACGTGCTCGGCACCGAGCGCCACGAGTCGCGACGCATCGACAACCAGTTGCGAGGCCGCTCGGGCCGTCAGGGCGACCCCGGGGAGAGCCGTTTCTACCTCAGCCTGACCGACGATCTCATGCGGTTGTTCCAGTCGGGTGCGGCCGAGGCGATCCTCGCACGGACGAGCTTCCCCGACGATGTCCCGATCGAGTCCGGACTGGTCTCGCGGGCCATCCGCAGTGCGCAGTCCCAGGTCGAGTCCCGCAACGCCGAGATGCGCAAGAACGTCCTGAAGTACGACGATGTCCTCAACCGCCAGCGCGAGGCGATCTACGCCGACCGCCGTCACATCCTGCAGGGCGATGACATCGCGGGCCGGGTCCAGCACTTCATCGAAGACGCGATCACCGGCGTCGTCACCGATCACACCGGCGAGGGCCACACCGAGAGCTGGGACTTCGACGCGCTCTGGACCGAGCTGAAGACCCTCTACCCGGTCAGCGTCACGATCGAAGAGGTGGTGGCCGAGGGCGGCGGACGCAAGGGCGGCATCACGACCGCGGGGCTCACCCGAGAGCTGCTCTCCGACGCCAAGATCGCCTATGAGACCCGCGAGGAGACGCTCGGCGAGGCGGCGACGCGGGAGCTGGAGCGCCGAGTCGTCCTGCAGGTGCTCGACCGCCGCTGGCGCGACCACCTCTACGAGATGGACTACCTCAAGGACGGCATCGGACTGCGTGCGATGGCGCAGCGCGACCCGCTGATCGAGTATCAGCGCGAGGGCTACGCGATGTTCCAGTCGATGATGGGGCAGATCAAGGAGGAATCGGTCGGCTACCTCTACAACCTCGAGGTCGAGGTGCGCAGCGCCGGCGACTCGCAGACGACCGAGGTCGAGGCGAAGGGTCTTGTCACCGACGGCGGAGAGCAGCGCCTGGAGTACTCCGCGCCCAACGACGCCGGTGAGGTCGAGGTGCGCAACGATCGCGGCCAGGTGCAGCAATCGGCCACCGACCGCGTCCGCAAGGCGGCGGAGACCGCTGCGGCAGCGGGGAACGAAGCGCCCGCTCCGCAGGAGGATGCTCCGCGCGGCGCGTTCGGCCAGCGCACGGACGCTCCAGCGGCTGCGCCGATGAACCGCGAGCAGCGCAGGGCTGCAGGCAAGAAGAAGAAGTAGACCACGACCGAGAGGGCCTACCGGCAAGAGCCGGTAGGCTTTCTCAATGACTCCCACGCGCAACTTCGACCAGTCGTCGAAGCTCAAGAACGTCCTGTACGAGATCCGCGGCAAAGCGCTCGTCGAGGCGGCGCGGCTGGAAGCAGAAGGACACAACGTCCTCAAGCTCAACACCGGCAACCCGGCGATCTTCGGTTTCGAGGCCCCGCACCAGATCGTGCACGACATGCTCGCGGCTCTGCCGACGGCGCACGGATACAGCGACAGCAAGGGGATCATCTCGGCCCGTCGCGCTGTCGTCAGCCGCTATGAGCAGATCGAGGACTTCCCCCCGTTCGGGCCCGATGACGTGTTCCTCGGAAACGGCGTCTCCGAACTCATCACGATGACCATGCAGGCGCTGCTCGACGAGGGCGACGAGGTGCTCATCCCCGCTCCCGACTATCCGCTCTGGACGGCGATGACGAGCCTCGCCGGCGGCACTCCTGTGCACTACGTGTGCGACGAGGACAACGGCTGGAACCCCGACCTCGAAGACATCCGGTCGAAGGTCACCCCGCGCACCAAGGCGATCGTCGTCATCAACCCGAACAATCCGACCGGTGCCGTGTACTCGCGCGAAGTGCTCGAGGGGATCGTGCAGATCGCGCGAGACAACCAGCTGCTGATCCTCTCGGACGAGATCTACGACCGCATCCTCTTCGACGAGGCGGTGCACATCCCCACTGCGACGCTGGCCCCCGATCTGCTGTGTCTGACCTTCAACGGTCTGTCCAAGACCTATCGTGTCGCGGGATTCCGTTCCGGCTGGCTGGTGATCACCGGTCCGCAGAAGCACGCGAAGGGCTTCCTCGAGGGCATCACGCTCCTCGCATCGACACGACTGTGTCCGAACGTCCCCGCTCAGCATGCCGTGCAGGCCGCCCTCGGCGGCGTCCAGTCGATCGGATCGCTCATCGCGCCCTCTGGACGCCTGCACGAGCAGCGCGATATCGCCTGGCGTGGACTCGAATCGATACCGGGGGTCTCATGCGTCAAGCCGCAGGGCGCGCTCTACGCCTTCCCGCGTCTCGATCCAGATGTGCACGAGATCCACGACGATGAGAAGTTCGTGTACGACCTTCTCGTCTCAGAGCGGATCCTTCTCGTGCAGGGCACAGGGTTCAACTGGCCAACTCCTGATCATTTCCGTGTCGTGACTCTGCCCGAGCCGCGCGTGCTCGGTGAAGCCATCGAACGGATGGGGAACTTCCTCGCGAGTTACCGGCAGTAGCGCTCGTCCCTGGAACGGTGGACCTCGGCTCGAGGTGCGTCGCGAGACGCCGGACGGCCGCCACCAGCGCGGAGCGCGGGGTCACATCGGCCATCGGGCGAGCATGCAGGAGCGCGGCATCGGCGGCTCGCTGGTCGAACGGCAGGAATGTGACGTCGGTGATGCCGGCGAATCGCTCCAGCGTCCGTCGGATCTGTCGGCGCGCGTCCACGCCCAGTGGTCCGGGACGCATCTGGTTGGCGATGACGGCGATGCGCGCTGTGGGTCCGACGAGGGCCCGGAGCTCGGAATGATCTCGCAGGAATCGCGAAATGGACAGCGGGTCGGCCGCGGTGACGGCGACGACGATATCGGCCTCTTTCAGCACAGCGCTCGTCGCGGCGTGCCGACGCGGGCCGGCGAGGTCGTCCGAGATCTCTTCGTAGCGCTCGAACGCCGCAGCGACATCGACCACGGTGACATCGGCCCAATCGCGGCAGACCCCGAGCGTCGCGCGCATACGGTCGGCGGACAGCTCGGGCCAGCGCGAAGGGCGGTTGAGGCCGGCGAGCACACCGATGCTGCCCGCGCTCGTCTCGAGGGGCACGGCGAGTCGAGCGAGTTCTGCAGCGTCCAGCCCACCGTACTCAGCCCGTCGGCATGCGGCCGCGAGCCCCGGAGCCTCGTCGCTGAGCCCGAGCAGCAGGGCGAGCGAGGGTGCCACGGTGTCGGCGTCTATCAGCGCGCAGCTGGGGGCCGTTCGTGCGAACTCCGTCGCCAACTGGATGGCGACGGTCGAACGCCCTGGGGAGCCGTGCGAGCCCCAGATCGCGATGACCCGGCGCTGCGAGACCGGTGCCGATGCGACGACCGCTGGAGTCTCTTCTGACAGCGTGTCGGCGATCTGCCAGACGTCGGCGTCGTCCGGGAGCGCCTCCGGAAGGCCGTAGCGACTCAGCAGTCGTGATTCGGCTGCGCCGAGGGCGACGATGCGGACGCCGGCGCTGTCGCAAGCTCTGACCAGGTCGGCGCTCAGCGCCGCACGGGTGGCGGGGAGGATGACGGCGTCCGCGTCTGCGAGCAGATCGCGGCGAATCTCGCCCGGTGCGGCGATGCCGACCACGTCGATGCCTGCGCGCTGCAGTCCTGCAGCGAGTTCCGATGCACGAGGTTCCGGCAGCGCGATCAGTGCGGAAGTCATGACACCGCTCCCCGTGGCACGACCGACAGCGCCGCACCCCCGGTGATGGCGGCGAGGACATCGGCGACGTCGGATCGATCGATGACGAGTTCGATGGCGGAGCTGCGCTGCGACAGCATGCCGTCGGTCTCAGGGATGGACGCGACGACGACGTCGCCGGCGAGGATGCGCGGTGCGTCGAACGCGCCGGCATCGTCGAGTGCCGGCGAGTACCAGAGCTCGACAGGCGTGCCGACGGCGATGTGCTCAGGCACGCCCACGGCGCTCTCGACAACGATGTTCGTCGTCCGGCTGCTCTCCGCGTCGGCGATCGCGACGGACGGCAGGAGCTCACCGTCTTGGACAGTGCGGGAGGCGATCATCCCCGTCTCGAGATCCTGCGGCGCGAGGTAGCCCTCAGCGACCGCACCGAGGCTGACCTCGACGACGCGGAAGTCGCTCGAGGAGAGCGCCTCGCCCAGCGTGATCGTACGGCTGGCCTGCAGAACGGGTGCGGTGCTCCTCGCGGAGGAGACGATGAGCCAGACGCCGAGGATCGAGAGGATGACCAGGGCGATGCCGATGAAGAAACGGATGTCGCCCCAGAAGGCGCGCCGGGAGCGCGGATGCGTCGTCATGAAGGACATCGTCACAGAATCGGCCGACTCGGGTCGGAAGTTATCCACAGCCGAGCGACGCGGAGTGGCAGCAGTCCACAGGAGGGGGAGAGAATAGTGGCATGGCCGATTCGCCCGCATCTGCTCCTCGCTTCCTCGCACCTGCGCAGGTCGCCGAGTTGCTCGCCATCGATGTCGACGAGGTCGTCGCACTGGTGGTCGCCGGGCGGTTGCGCGGTGCGCGGCTCGGTTCACCGGCGCGCTGGCGGGTCGAGGAGGCGAGCATCGCCGACTATCTCGCGGAGCAGACGGAAGAGGCCCGGCGGATGGCACTGTGGCGTCAGGCCGATGATGCGAGTTTTCCCGAGGTGTGGGGCACGCAGCACCATGAATCCTGACCCGCGGCCCTAGATTCCTGGGGTGGCGGTGCGCACCCAGCGCACGGCGGCGAGCGGGACGAGTCGGAAGGCGCGCACGGCTCCGGCATGCCGTGCGTCACTCGCGTCATGCACGGCGATATCGAAGTGATCGGCGCCGGCGCGGTCTATCGTGCCGTGCAGGATCTCTCCGTCGATCAGAGCGACGCGCAATGGCAGCCTGCGTCGAGCGAAGTCGCGGAGCAGGAATCCCAGAGTCATGCGCTCGCGTACCCCGTCCGCGATGGGTGCATCGTCCGCGAGCGCGTCGAGGATCGCGCCATGATGCGTATCTATGCCGGTGAGAGCGTGGATCGGCACGACCAGCGCCGTGGGGGCATCGATCGTCTGCGCTGCCACCCAGTCCGCCCCGACCGCACGCAACCGGCCCGAGTGACGCTCGCCATCGATGAGTCGCAAGGTGAGAGGCGCATCGTTGAGATGGAGCAGGCGCAGACGGGTTCGCAGGGTCAGCTTCGCGATGCGCAGGCGCTCTGACTCGGCATCCAGCGCTGCACGCTCAGCCTCCCACTCCGCAGCGAGCTGACCCTCGAGGTCCTCGAACAGTCGATCCCAGTGCACAGGACGAGCGTACGGGAGACGGTCGGAGCCTCTACGAGTTATCCACATCTTCGGTGAGAGACCACGTGGGGCTTCGCCCGCGCGTGCTGTACTGGCTCGCGTTCCAGACTGAGAGTGACGATGATGATGATGCTTCACGAGTACTTCGCCCCGCAGCCCACGCCGGCATCCGCGCTGCCGAGCCCTACGCCGCTGCTGCGAAGTCTCACTCAGGGCGTGCTCGAAGTCTTCGCCGGCGTCAGGGAGATCGACCAATTGGCCCGCTGGTTCAGTGAAGAGGCGTTCCGCAAGCTCGGCGCACGCGCCAATCTCGCAGCCCGCGCACGCAGCGCCCGGGGGACGACGCCGACCCGTCCGGTGTTCGAGGTGCTCTCGATCCGTGAGACCGTGCCGGCAGACGGGGTGGTCGAGTCCGTCGTCATCGTGGCGGGGCCAGGCAGAACGCGTGCGGTCGCCATCCGGCTGGAGGGCCTCGATCATCGTTGGCGCGCCACGTCGTTCGCGGTGCTCTGACCACGGCTGTCCTGACTATTCTTGAAGGGTGTCGACCCTCAGTGATCTCGTCCATGCCCAGGGCTGCTTGACCGACGACGACGTCGAATGGCTCCACCGTCTCACCGGCGATGGTCAGCTTCTCGCCGACCTCGCCTCGGCCGACATCGTGATCTGGGCGGCGACCAATGACGGATCATTCATCGCGGTGGCCCATACGCGCCCCAGCGGTCCGGCGACTCTGTTCTACCGCGACATCGTGGGGGAGAGGGTGCGCCCGCAGTGGCGTACTCAGGTGCAGGGGGCGTTCGACTCGGGTGAGATCGTCGACTCCTCGTCTCCCGACTGGTTCGAGGAGACGCCCACACGCGTCAGGGCGGTGCCGATCGTCAGAGTGCGTCGCAGAGAGGGCGAAGCCCCCCCGGTGATCGGCGTGATCACTCGGCATACGAACCTCGGAGAGGCCCGCACGCCGTCCCGTCAGCAGATCACCTTCGACGAGTGCGCCAATGACCTGTTCCGCATGATCTCCACCGGCGAGTTCCCCGATCTCTCCGCTCCGACCTCTCCGCGGCGCGGTGCCCCGCGCGCATCGGACGGTCTGATCCGCATCGACGTCGACGGCATCACCACCTTCGCGAGTCCGAACGCTCTCTCGGCGTTCAACCGCATGGGTTTCGATGACGAACTCGAAGGCGAGTCGCTCGCCGAGGTCACCACGCGCATCCTTCCCGCCACGCGTCAGGTCGATGAGTCGCTGCCGGTCGTGGTCACCGGGCGTGCTCCGTGGCGCACCGATATCGAGGCGCGAGGGGTCACCGTGTCGCTGCGTGCGATCCCGCTGAAGAATCACGGGACGCGCATCGGGGCGATCATCCTCTGCCGTGACGTCAGCGAGCTCCGCCATCAGGAGCAGGAGCTGATCACCAAGGACGCCACGATCCGGGAGATCCATCACCGGGTCAAGAACAACCTGCAGACCGTCGCGTCGCTGCTGCGCATCCAGGCGCGCCGCACCCACTCGGATGAGGCTCGCGATGCTCTCACGCAGGCCATGCGCCGAGTCGACGCGATCGCCGTCGTGCACGACACGCTCGCACAGGGCCTCACCCAGAAGGTCGACTTCGATGAGGTCTTCCACCGGGTCCTGAAGCTCGTCGCCGAGGTCGCAGCCGCTCCCAACACACGCGCACGCACCCAGTCGACGGGGCGGTTCGGCGTGCTGCCCAGCGAATACGCCACGCCGCTCGCGCTCGCGCTCACAGAGGTCGTCACCAATGCCGTCGAGCACGGGTTGGCGGGCAAGGAGGGCACGGTGACCATCGATGCTGTGCGCACCGACGACAATCTGCACGTCTCCGTGCGCGACACCGGTCACGGCCTGCCCGAAGGGCGCGTGGGTCAGGGACTGGGGACGCAGATCATCCGCACCCTGATCCAGGGCGAGCTCGGCGGCACGATCGAATGGCGCGGCGTCGACGGCGAGGGCACCGAGGTGTCGATCGACATTCCGACGCGCTGGCTCAACAAATAGGCACGAACCGCATCGGCGTGATGCGGATCGGCGTGATGCAGTAGCGGCTCAGCTGGCGCGGCGCGCGCGAGCAGCGCGGCGCTTGAGCGCGCGGCGCTCGTCTTCGGACAGTCCGCCCCAGACGCCCGAGTCCTGGCTGGTCTCAAGGGCGTACTGCAGACAGATCTCGGTGACGGTGCAGGTGGCGCAGACAGTCTTCGCCTTCTCGATCTGGTCGACTGCGGGGCCGGTGTTCCCGACAGGGAAGAACAGCTCGGGGTCGACAGTCAGGCAGGCAGCTTTGTCGCGCCAATCCATGGGGGCTCCTCGTAGGGTGATTGTGAGCGATCGCGATGCGACGGCTCGGTTCTGCGACAAAATCGGGATTATCGCTCATCTGTAGTGCGAGCGGTTGCTCGCCCCACGCCGCTGTGGGAGCACATGACTGTTAACATTGTGTGACAACTCAGGTGCAAAATCAAGGGTTTTCTGCCTGCATAACGAATTCTCAGGAGGAAGCGTGACAGATCATCCGGTGCGAGCGCATGGCCTGGCCACGGCAGCCGCAGCTGTCCTCGCACTCGAGGGCGCGGCACTGGTCATCGTCGCGATCATCGACCTCTTCGGGCTCGGTGCCGGCGAGGCGGGATCCCTCCTGACGGCGATCGCGCTGATCGTACTGATCCTGATCGCGGCCGGCGCTCTGTTCGCGTTCGCGGTCGGTACTCGGCGGGGCCGCATGTGGGCGCGCTCGGGCGGAGTCGTCCTGCAGATACTCGCCATCGCACTCGCGCTGGCGACGCTCACCGTACCGCCGGTGGCGTGGACCTTCGTCATCGGCGTGGGGGTGCCGGGTCTGGCCGGGCTCGTCCTCCTCATCGCGTCCACGCGCAAAGAGGCCCGAACGGTGGGAGAACCGGGCGACGACGGGAACTGATCGGCCGCGTGCCGATCAGCCGTCGATGCCGAGCGCTCTGCGCAACCGCGCGACGTGTCCGGTGGCTTTGACGTTGTACTGCGCGAGGGCGATGATTCCCTGCTCGTCGAGGACGAAGGTGGAGCGGATCACGCCTTCGATGACCTTGCCGTAGTTCATCTTCTCGCCCCATACGCCGTATGCCGTGTGCACGGCGTGGTCGGGGTCGCTGAGCAGCGTGAAGGCGAGCGCGTCGCGCTCGCGGAACTCGGCGAGCTTCGCCGGAAGATCGCGGGATACGCCGACCACGCGGTAGCCCGCGCCCTGGAGCGGGGCGAAGCTGTCGCGGAAATCACAGGCCTGGGTCGTGCAGCCAGGAGTCATCGCCGCAGGGTAGAAGTAGAGGATCGTCTTCTGCCCGCGCAGGTCCGACAGCGTCACGGTCTCGCCGTCCTGGTCGAGCAGAGCGAAGTCAGGGGCGGGGGTTCCGGGTTCGAGGCGCAGCGCAGTCACGCCTTCAGCCTACTTGCCGTCGCGACTCTCGGACTTGTCGGCGAATGTCTGCAGCAGTCGCTGCAGGGAGTCGAGGCGGGAGAGCTCGGCGGTGCTCAGGTCTCCGTCTGCTGCGGCCTCGATGAGGGCGCAATCCGGGGCATCGGGCAGATGCGTGCACCCGCGCGGGCAGCGCTCGGCGATGTCCGCCAGTTCTGTGAACGACGCGAGGATGTTCGCCGGATCGACGTGTCCGAGACCGAACGATCGTACTCCGGGCGTGTCGATCACCCACCCGCTGCCGGCAGGGCTCTCGTAGCGCAGCGACACGGTCGACGACGACGTGTGGCGGCCCCGGCCCGTCACCTGGTTCACGTGTCCTGTGGCACGGTCGGCCGAGGGGACGAGCGCGTTCACGAGAGTCGACTTGCCGACGCCCGAGTGACCCACGAACACGGTGGAGTGCCCGATGAGCGCGTCGCCGATCGTGTCGAGCGGCATCGTGTCCTGCGCGCTCGTGAAGACCCGCAGATCGAGACCCGCGAAGTGGGCGAGGAATGACGTGGGGTCGGCGAGGTCGGTCTTCGTGACGACGAGGAGCGGGCGGATACCGGCATCCAGCGCCGCCACGAGGTATCGATCAACCAGGCGGGGGCGCGGTTCCGGGTCCGCTGCGGCGACGACGATGAGCATCTGGTCGGCGTTGGCCACGATGACCCGCTCGACCTGATCCGTGTCGTCGGCGCTGCGGCGCAACAGCGACGAGCGCTCGACGATGCCGACGATCCGGGCCAGCGTGCCCTCGTCTCCTGAGGTGTCACCGACCACGCGGGCCTGGTCGCCGGTCACGATGGGTGTGCGTCTCAGCTCTCTGGCACGCGTCGTGGTGATGATCCGCTCGTCGGCATCGCCCTCTTCGACCATCACGCTGTAACGGCCGCGGTCGACACCGAGCACGCGGCCGATCTCGGCATCATCGTGCGCGGGGCGCCGTTTCGTGCGCGGACGGTTCGCCTTCGGGTTTGGCCGCACGCGGATGCTGCTCTCGTCGAAGTCCTCGAACTCGTCGTCGAGGTCATCGTCGGGAGGAAGCCAGCTCACGCGTGGGCGCCCTGTTCCAGCATCCGCTCCCACAGCTGCGTGAATTCGGGCAGCGTCTTGGCCGTGGTGCCGATGTCGTCCACGACGACGCCGGGTACGCGCAGCCCGATGAGGGCTCCTGTCGTGGCCAGACGGTGGTCATGGTACGCGGACCAGTCGCCGCCGTGCAGCGGACCGGGGATCACGCGCAGGCCGTCCGGCAGCTCTTCGACCTCGCCGCCGAGGGCGGCGAGGTTGTTGATCAGTGCCGCGATCCGGTCGGTCTCATGCATCCGGATATGGCCGATGCCGCGGATCGTCGTCGGCCGGTCCGCGAACGCGGCGAGCCCGACGATGGTGGGGGAGAGCTCGCTGGCGGCCGAGAGATCGAGGTCGAGACCGCGGATGCCATCGCCTGCCCGCACCGTCATCGTGCCGGCGTGACGCGTGACATGAGCACCCATCGCCTGGAGGATATCGGGGAGCAGAGCGCCCGGCTGAGTGGAGTGCAGCGGCCAACCGGTGATGGACACCTCGCCACCGGTGACCATCGCCGCGGCGAGGAACGGTGCGGCGTTGGAGAGATCGGGCTCGATCGCGATCTCCTTCGCGCGCGGCACACCGCTCTCGACGAGCCATTCGCCGACGGCCGGCCGTTCGATGCGGATGCCGCGGCGGCTGAGCGCCTCGATGGTCATATCGATGTGCGGCAGGCTCGGGAGATGCTCGCCGGTGTGCACGAGATGCAGGCCGACGTCGAAGCGCGGGGCGGCCAGCAGGAGCCCGGAGACGAACTGACTGGATGCGGAGGCGTCGATCTCGACACGGCCCCCGCGGATGCGACCGTGTCCGCGGATCGTGAACGGCAGAGACCAGGTGCCCTCGTCGTCGATGTCGACGCCGAGGTCGCGCAGCGCCGTGATCATCGCGCCCATCGGGCGATGCAGAGCATTCGCGTGCGCCGTGAGGTGCACGTCCTCGGAGGCGAGGCCGGCCAAGGGAGCGATGAAGCGCATCACCGTGCCGGCCTGGCCGCAGTCGATCGTGCTGTCTCCGCGCAGCGGAGCGGGGGTGACGACCAGATCGGGACCGAACTCGCCCGCTCCGTCGACCTCTTCGATGGTGACCCCGAGCGCCCGCAGCGCATCGATCATACGACGCGAATCATCTGAATGCAGCGGTGCCGTCAGCCGGCCCGGACCGTCGGCGATCGCGGCGATCATCAACTCCCGGTTGGTGAGCGACTTCGACCCGGGAACGGTCAGGATCGCGTGCACGGGGCCGCCAGCTGCGGGGGCGTCGTAGGCGCGGGCGGCGGGCGAGGGGGAATACGTCGTGTCGGTCATCGGTTTCAACCTTAGTGAATGGCCTCGGAATCGCTGAGAGGGGAGTAGTGATGATCGCGACGCTCGAACGCCGTCCAGAAATCGCCGTCGGCTTAGACTGGCCGGTGATGAATGACATGACACCCGCGGACGCCACAGGCATCGCTCAGCGCGAGTTCGAGGAGCAGGCGATCCCCTTCATGGATCAGCTGTATGCGGCGGCGATGCGCATGACGCGCAATCCTTCAGATGCGTCCGACCTCGTGCAGGAGACGTTCGTGAAGGCGTTCGCCTCGTGGTCGTCGTTCACGCAGGGCACGAATCTGAAGGCGTGGCTCTACCGCATTCTCACGAACACCTACATCAACATCTATCGCAAGAAGCAGCGCGAGCCGTTCCAGGGCACGATCGACGAGCTCGAGGACTGGCAGATGGGCGGCGCAGAGTCGACCACGGCGACGCACAGCCGCTCGGCCGAGGCCGAGGCGATCGACCGGATGCCGGCGTCGGTGGTGAAGGATGCGCTGCAGGAGGTCCCCGAGGACTTCCGTCTGGCCGTGTACCTGGCAGACGTCGAAGGGTTCGCGTATCAGGAGATCGCCGACATCATGAAGACCCCCATCGGCACCGTGATGAGTCGTCTGCACCGTGGCAGACGCATGCTTCGCGAGTTGCTGGCAGATTATGCCGCTGAACGAGGAATCGTCGCGGCTGGCAAGAGGAGCAAGAAATGAGCGATTGCGGCTGCGAGAAGGCCCGTCAGGACCTGGAGGAGTATCTCCGCAATGAGGTGTGCAAGACGGAGCACACCGAGATCCGCGAGCACATCGAGAACTGCCCCTCCTGCCAGGGCGAGGCGCTCGTCGCCAGCACGCTGACGGAAGTCGTGGCTCGCGCCTGCAAGGAGACGGCTCCCGAGGAGCTGCGCGACCTCGTGCTCAGCAAGCTGCGTGCTGCCCAGGCCGCTGCGCACTGATCCTTCCTGGCGTCGCGCCCTCCAGCCGCTGAGTCCTCCGGGCGCCGGGTCGATGCCCTCCCTTAGGGTGGGACGATGACCGACGCACGCGACATCCCCGTCGACCCCGCCTCCGCTGCACGTCTGGCGGATCAGCACCTCACCTATCGTCTGATCGACACCGAATCGGATGCCGACACCGTGGCTTTCCTACGCGCGGATGCTCGCGGCTTCCTCGGCGCCGAGCCCGCGGAGGACGAGATCGCCGTCGACCGCGCCGGGGTCCGCGATCGACGCAACATCGGAGTCTTCGCGGCAGAGAGCGCCATCGGCGATCTTCCGGTCGCGACCGTGAACTCCTGGGTCACCCCGCTCACCGTGCCCGGCGGTGAGATCGACATGTGGGCGATCAGTTCGGTGACGGTGTCCGGCACGCATCGTCGACGGGGAATCGCGCGGGCTCTCCTGGAGGGAGAGCTGCGCGCCGCGGCATCCGCCGGCGTGGCGATCGCCGGGCTCACCGTTTCGGAGGCGACCATCTACGGGCGTTACGGATTCGAGTCGGCTGTGCCGGTCGCGCGGATCGCCGTCGATACCCGCCGTGCCGGGTGGGCGGCCGGGACACCGGCCGGACGCCTCGAGTACATCGACCGCGACTCGCTCAAGGCGACGCTCGATGCCGTGCACGAGGTCGAACGCACACAGCGCGCAGGACAGATCCCGGGATGGGATCTGCGGTGGGGCAGGATGGCGGGGGTCGCCTCCGGGAATCCGGCTGCGAACAAAGTGCGCGGAGTGCGCTACCTCGATGAGCGGGGGCACGTGCGCGGTGTCATGGCGTATTCGCTGAACGAGATCCCGGGGGCGTTCCGCTTCGAGATGTCGATCGCGAAGCTCTCATCAGTGACGCCCGACGCCCTCACGGCGCTCTGGGGTTTCGCGCTGCAGCACGACCTGGTCGACAGGGTCACCGCCGACCTGCGGCCGATCGATGATCCGCTGCCGTGGCTGGTGAAGGATCGGCGTGGTGTCGAACTGAGCGTGCACGATCACGGCTGGCTGCGCGTTCTCGACGCCGCGGCGGCGCTCCGGGCGCGCGTGTACCGTGCGCCGCTCGACGTCGTGCTGCGGGTCGATGATCCGCTCGGATTCACGGGCGGATCGTTGCGCCTGACCGTCGTGAATGGTCGAGCGGAGGTCTCGCGGTCCGCGACACCGGCCACGGTCGACGCCTCGCTCGACATCGGTGCGCTCTCAGCGCTGTATCTCGGAGGCGTGAGCGCTGTGCAGCTGCGTGCCGCAGGGCGCCTGGATGCCGCCGCCGAGGTCGCGGCATCCATCGACGACGCGTTCCGGCCGACGCAGGCCCCCGCCCTCAGCATCTGGTACTGAGGGCGGGCGCTGCGTCAGTCGAGCGTCAGAGCGCGCTTGATCAGATCAGCCTGCTCGACGGCGTGCACCTTCGATGAGCCTGTCGCGGGCGACGCGGAAGCAGCGCGTGAGACGACACGGAACCCGCGTTCGCGGACCTTGTCGAACTCGAGGGCGAGGAACGGCCAGGCACCCTGGTTCTCCGGCTCATCCTGAACCCAGACGAGCTCAGCGTTCGGATACGAGTCCGTGATCTTCTTGAGCGCATCGAGCGGCGTCGGATAGAGCTGCTCGAGACGCACGAGGGCGATCTCGGGGTTCGGCTTCTTGTCGAGCTCGTTGCGCAGATCCCAGTGGATCTTGCCGGAGTGCAGCAGTACGCGCTTGACGCTGTCGCGGGTGAGCTCCCGGCTGTCGTCGATGACCGGCTCGAAGCGGCCCTGTGTGAAGTCCTCGACGCTGCTGGTCGCGCCGCGCAGACGCAGCATGGCCTTCGGCGTGAAGACGATCAGCGGCTTGCGCGGGCGGGCATATGCCTGCCGGCGCAGCAGATGGAAGTACGACGCAGGCGTGGAGGGACGGGCGACGATCATGTTCTCCTGCGCGCACAGCTGCAGGAAGCGTTCGATCCGAGCCGAGGAGTGGTCCGGTCCCTGTCCTTCGTAGCCGTGCGGCAGCAGCAGGGTGACGCCGGACTGCTGGCCCCACTTCTGCTCTGCGGCCGAGACGTACTCGTCGACGACGGCCTGCGCGGTGTTGGCGAAATCGCCGAACTGCGCCTCCCAGAGGACGAGAGCCTCAGGAGCCTCGACCGAGTAGCCGTACTCGTACGCCATTGCGGCGTACTCGCTGAGCAGTGAGTCGTAGATGAAGAAACGGCCCTGGCTCTCGGAGAGATTCGAGAGCGGCAACCATTCCTGACCGTTCGACCGGTCGTGCATGACCGCGTGGCGCTGCACGAATGTGCCTCGGCGCGAGTCCTGCCCGGCCAGTCGCACCGTGGTGCCCTCGGCCAGCAGCGAACCGAACGCGAGAAGCTCACCGAAGCCCCAGTCGATGCCGCCGGATTTGGTCATCTCGACCCGCTTGTCCAGCAGCTGCTGGATCTTGGGGTGCACCGTGAAGCCCGCTGGCTTGTTGGCGAACGCCTCACCGATGAGACTGACGACCTCGTTCGAGATCCCGGTCACCTCAGGTTCGCCGACGACGTCATCCACCTGAGCGAGTTCCGGAGCGATCGGGGTGGCCCCGGTCTCCGCCGCGTGGGTCTCCGCGAAGGCGACCTCGAGTCGGCTCTGGAAATCATCCTTGGCCTGCTCGTACTCTTCTTCGGTGATGTCTCCGCGTCCGACGAGTGCTTCGGTGTAGAGCTTTCGCACCGACCGCTTCTCCTGGATGAGATCGGTCATCAGCGGCTGCGTCATCGACGGGTCATCGCCCTCGTTGTGGCCGCGTCGGCGATAGCAGACGAGGTCGATGACGACGTCGGAGTGGAAGCGCTCGCGGTACTCGAATGCGAGTCGGGCGACGTGGATGACCGACTCAGGGTCATCGCCGTTGACGTGGAAGATCGGTGCCTGGATCGTCTTGGCGACATCCGTCGCGTAGACGGAGGTACGGGCATCGGTCGGCGTGGTCGTGAATCCGACCTGGTTGTTGACGACCACGTGGATCGTGCCGCCGGTACGGTACCCGCGCAACTGCGACATCTGCAGAGTCTCGACGACGACGCCCTGACCTGCGAACGCGGCATCGCCGTGCACGAGAACAGGGAGCCATGAGAACGTTCCGATCGGCTTGCGATCCTGCTTGGCGCGGACGATGCCCTCGAGCACGCCATCGACGGTCTCGAGATGGGAGGGGTTCGCGGCGAGATAGACCGGCAGCTCGGAGCGGTCATCTGCGATGAATGTGCCCTCGGTGCCGAGGTGGTACTTCACATCGCCTGATCCGCGCTGGTTTCCCGTGGTCTGCGTGCCCTCGAACTCGCGGAACACCTGCCCGTACGTCTTGCCGGCGATGTTGGTGAGCACGTTGAGACGGCCGCGGTGAGCCATGCCGATGGCTGCGCCCTCGAGTCCTGCGGTGGCTGCGCCCTGCAGGATCTCGTCGAGCAGAGGGATCAGCGACTCGCCGCCCTCGAGTGAGAAGCGCTTCTGGCCGACGAACTTCGTCTGCAGGAAGGTCTCGAAGGCTTCGGCCTCGTTCAGCTTGCGGAGCACCCGCAGCTGTTCGTCATGGCCGGGCTTCTGATACTTGACCTCGATCTTCTCCTGGAACCAGCGGCGCTGGTCCGGGTTCTGGATGTGCATGTACTCGATGCCGAGGGTGCGGCAGTACGAGTCGCGCAGTACGCCGAGGATGTCGCGCAGCTTCATGATTCGCTTGCCGCCGAAGCCGCCTGTCACGAACTCGCGATCGAGATCCCAGAAGGTCAGACCGTGGCTCTCGATCTCGAGGTCGGGGTGCGAGCGCTGCACGTACTCGAGCGGATCGATGTCGGCCATGAGATGACCGCGGACACGATACGAATTGATGAGCTCCTGCACGCGCGACTGCTTGTCGACGCGCTCGGCGAGATCGACGGCGATGTCTGCATTCCATCGGATCGGCGCGTAGGGGATGCGCAGGGCGGCGAAGATCTCCTCGTAGAACTCGCGCTGACCGATGAGCAGCTCGTGCACCTTCTTGAGGAACTCTCCAGAGCCTGCGCCCTGGATCACCCGGTGGTCGTACGTGCTGGTGAGGGTGATCGTCTTGCCCACACCCAGCTCGGTCAGGATCTTCGGGCTCGAGCCCTGGAACTCGGCGGGGTACTCGAGAGCGCCGGCGCCGATGATGCAGCCCTGACCGTTCATCAGACGGGGCACGGAGTGCACTGTGCCGATGCCGCCGGGGTTGGTCAGCGACACCGTCGCACCGGCGTGGTCGGCAGCGGTGAGCTTGTTGCCCCTGGCACGGGTGACGAGGTCTTCGTACGCCGCGAGGTACTCGGTGAAGGTCAGGCTCTCGGCGCGCTTGATGCTGGGGACCATGAGCGCACGGGTGCCGTCGGGCTTGGGAAGGTCGATCGCGATGCCCAGGTTGACGTGGGCCGGTGCGACGACGGACGGCTTGCCGTCGACCTCGGCGTACGACACGTTCTGGCTCGGGAACTCCTTGAGCGTCTGGATGAGCGCCCAGCCGATGAGATGAGTGAAACTCACCTTGCCGCCGCGCGAACGGGCCATGTGGTTGTTGATGACGATGCGGTTGTCGATCATCAGCTTCGCGGGGATGGTGCGCACGCTGGTCGCGGTCGGGATCGACAGCGACTTGTCCATGTTCGTCGCCAGCGTCTTGGTGAGACCGCGCAGCGGGGTGACGGTGTCCTCGTCGTCGGCATCCGCCTCGACTGCCTGCGTCTTCGGCTCCGGCTTCGGTGCCTGTGCGGGGATCGGCGCCTGCTTGGCGGGCTTGGCCGTGGTCCGGGCGACGGGCTGGGAGCCGAGGACCGGAATCGGCGCGGTCACAGGATGCTGTTCATCCGACGTGCTCGCCGTGGGGGAGGCGGGAGCAGCGGATGCGGCATCCGGAGCGTAATTCTCGAGGATCGGCCACCACTCCTTGTCGACGGAGTTGCGATCGGCCTTGAACTGTTCGTAAAGTTCGTCGACGAGCCACGAATTGGCCCCGAAATCTCCGTCGTCCGTACCCCCGACGCCGGCTGCTTGGCCTGCCACGCGTTATCGCCCTCTTTCATCGCTGAAGATATGTTTACGCGCCTGACCGGAAGAACACTCCGGGTTCGCGCGCTCCGTCATATAGCCTAACCCGTTCCGCTGTGGGGACAGGCGATGCAACACAGCGATGAACGCCGCGAAAAGATACCGTGGACTCATGAAGTTCGTCAGTGAGCAACCCGCAGTAGACCTCACCTATTCGGATGTGTTCCTCGTGCCGCGACGATCCGCGATCACGAGCCGTCTCGAGGTCGATCTCGCGCCCCAGGACGGCACTCCGGCGACGATTCCGCTGGTGGCCTCGAACATGAACTCCGTCACCGGACCCAGGCTCGCCGCTGTGCTCGCCCGACGCGGCGGGATCGGCATCCTTCCCCAGGACATGCCGCTGCAGGATCTGGATGCGGCGATCCGCGAAGTGAAGGCGCAGCCGGTGGCGTGGGACAGCCCGCTCGTGCTGTCGCCCGCCGCGACCGTGGCCGACGCGTTGCAGCTGATGCCGCCCGTGAGCGGTCACGGGGTGGTCGTCGCCGACGGCACAGGCCGGATCGAATCCTCTGCGGTTCGCGGCATCCTGCCTGCTACCCGCCTCGCCACAGCGCTGCCCGACGCGCAACTGGGCGACCTGGTGCACTCCGGCACACCATCGCTCGACGCCGAGGACGCCACCGACGCTCGCTCGGCTTTCGACGTGATCGCCGAGACCGGAGCCGAACTGGTCACCGTCACCGACCACGGCCATGTCGTCGGCACGCTCAGCCCGCGCAGCGCGCTGCGCTCGACGCTCTACGCACCGGCGGTCGACGCGTCGGGACGCCTCGCAGTGGGGGCGGCGATCGGCATCAACGGCGATGTCGCGGCGAAGGCCAGGGCGCTGGCCGCTGCGGGCATCGACGTGCTCGTGATCGATACCGCGCACGGCCACCAGGAAGGGATGATGCGGGCGCTCGCGACCGTTTCGGCCCTCGACCTCGGCATCCCGCTGGTGGCGGGGAACGTCGTGACCGCCGACGGCGTGACCGATCTGGTGGATGCGGGCGCCACCATCCTCAAGGTGGGAGTGGGGCCGGGCGCGATGTGCACGACCCGCATGATGACCGCGGTCGGTCGACCGCAGTTCTCCGCAGTGCTCGAGACCGCCGAAGCCGCGCGTGCTGCAGGGGCGCATGTCTGGGCCGACGGCGGGGTGCGGTACCCGCGCGACGTCGCGCTCGCGCTCGCCGCAGGGGCCGCGTCCGTCATGATCGGCTCGTGGTTCGCGGGGACGATCGAGGCGCCCGGCCGGTTGCTGTCCGACGAAGACGGCCGCATCTACAAGGAATCGTGGGGCATGGCCTCGACCAAGGCGGTGCAGGCGCGGTTCGGGCGGCTCGATGCGTACGACCGCGCGAGGAAGGAACTGTTCGCCGAGGGCATCTCGTCGTCGAAGATCTACCTCGATCCGCTACGACCGGGAGTCGAGGACCTGCTCGACATGATCACCTCTGGCGTCCGCTCGTCGTTCACGTACGCCGGTGCGGCCTCTGTGCCGCAGTTCCATGAGCGTGCGCTCGTGGGGCGACAGTCCGCGGCAGGGTACGAAGAGGGGAAAGCGCTCCCCGTCAGCTGGTAGGCGGCTTCGCGCTGCTGTTTCCTGCACGCGTTGCTCTTGGCCGTCTCGCGCTGCTGTTTCCCGTTGGCGCTGGCGAAACTTCTGCAGCGAGTACAGGAATGAGCAGCGCGAACGAGGCGAGTCCGGTTCGGCGACTCGTTCTGCACGGGAGGAGAATCGCTCGAGTTGTTCGAGGAGACGCCTCAGAGCCCCAGCTGCTGTCGCCGGTGTGCCAGCGTTCGGGCATGGTCATGGAGACACAGCACCCCATCGTCGTGCATCGTCGGCGCGAGCACGACGGCGTCCCGGTCAATGACCGTCAGCTGCGGCAGTCCGTGAGTGAGGGCACGTATCGACGTGTGGTCGCGGGCAGCTACGTGCGCGACGCGGACTGGAAGCGACTCAAGCCGATGCAGCAGCATCTGGTGCGGGTGCTCGAAGTCGCAGACCGAGCTCGCGGACCGGTCGTCTTCACCCACAGCGCGGCCGCAGCGATCCACGGCATCGACCGGATCGGTGCATGGCCGATCCGCGTGGACGTGCGCATCGCTCAGAGCACGGGCGGCCGTAGCTCGGGTGCGATTCGACGTCGCGCACTGGGCTTCGAGGACGTTGAGACGCTCGAGTGGCGCGGACACCGCGTCACCTCGCCCGCGCAGACTGCCGTCGATCTCGCCTCGGAGGGAACATTCACCGCAGGGGTGATCGCGCTCGACCAGGCGCTCTGGGCTCGTCGTCCGGGTGGTGCTCTTGCTGTGTGCGAAGACGCGGAGCGTGCCCTGGAGTCGAATCGGCGGCGAGGGGCCGCGCGTGTTCCGGCCGCGATCGAATTCAGCACGGCGCTCGCCGACTCCGTCCGTGAGAGCGAGGGGCGTGTGATTCTCACGCAGTTGGGATTCCCCGAGCCCGTGCTCCAGAAAGAGTTCGCACTCCCGAACGGGCGGATCGTGAAGACAGACTTCTACTTCCCCGAGTACGACCACGTCGGTGAGTTCGACGGCACGGGGAAGTACTTCGATCCCGATATCCTCCACGGGCGAACGCCTGAACAAGCGCTGCTCGAAGAGAAGGATCGGGCGGATGCGCTCCGTCGGCAGGTGTCCGGGTTGTCGCGGTGGCGAACACCGGACCATCGCGACCCTGCCCGGCTCTACAACATCCTCGTCGCCGATGGACTGCCGTCGCGATTTCCGATGCCACGCCGCCGCAAGTAGCGCCCCGCGATGCTCGCGCTGTCAATATTCGTTCGCGCGCCCGAAACTTCTGCAGCACGAGCAGGAAACGACAGCGCGAACGTCGAGAACAGCAGCGCACGCCGAGAACAGTAGCGCACGCCGAGAACAGCAGCGCACGCCGAGAACAGCAGCGCACGCCGAGAACAGCAGCGCACGCCGAGAACAGCAGCGCACGCCGAGAACAGCAGTGCGCGGGGAGGACAGCACCAGAACCGGGCCGCGCGCGAGAGGGGCGGCGCGAGATTCACAGCAAAATCAGGAGAGGCGACGGCATCGGTCGGTAGAATCGATGCACCATGGACGACCCTCCCAGTTGTAGTACCTCGCCCCACTGCCCGCGCTGCCGCTTCGGAGAAGGGCGCGTCTGATGGATTACGTCATGCTGGGCGTGGGGCTCCTGCTCACGGTGGGCACAGGGCTGTTCGTCGCCAGCGAGTTCGCTCTGGTCAACCTCGATCGTGCCGAGCTCGAGGCTCGCCAGGCGCGCGGAGAATCGCGTCTCGCTCTCACGATCAGTGCGCTCAAGCACACCTCGACGCACCTGTCGTCGGCGCAACTCGGAATCACTCTGACCACGCTGCTGACCGGGTACACGATGGAGCCTGCGCTCTCGAATCTGCTGAGCCCGGTGCTCACGGGTTGGGGCATCGCCGAAGCCGCAGTGCGGCCGATCTCCACGGTCGTGGCGATGCTCGTCGCCACGGTGCTGTCGATGATCCTCGGCGAGCTCGTGCCCAAGAACTTCGCGCTCGCGCTGCCGCGAGCCACGGCGAAGCTCGTGATTCCGTTCCAGGTCGCGTTCACGACGGTGTTCAAACCCGCGGTCGTGCTGCTCAACGGGAGCGCCAACAACATCCTCCGCTCGATGGGCGTCGAGCCCAAGGAGGAGCTGTCCGGGGCCCGCACGGCCGAGGAGCTCTCCTCCCTCGTGCGCCGTTCCGCCAGCGCGGGCGTGCTCGAAGCGGACACCGCGACGCTGCTCGACCGCACGCTCACGTTCTCGCGGCTCTCCGCCGACGATGTGATGACGCCGCGACCGAGCATGCACGCGATCTCCGCCGACGACTCGGCGGAAGACGTGATCCAGCTCGCGCGCCGCACCGGGCACAGCCGCTTCCCCGTGTACGACGACGACCTCGACGACATCACCGGGGTCGTGCATCTCAAGGCGGCCGTCTCCGTGCCGCGGGATCGCCGGGCCGAGGTCCCCGTCGGTGCGCTCTCCACCGAGCCGCTGCGCGTACCCGAGACCGTCCATCTCGACGTGCTGATCTCCGAACTGCGCGCGACCGGGTACCAGCTCGCCGTCGTGGTGGACGAGTACGGCGGCACAGCGGGCATCGTCACGCTCGAGGATCTCGTCGAAGAGATCGTCGGCGAGGTATCCGATGAGCATGATCGCAGTCGCGCGGGTGTGGTGCAGGGTCGCGACTCGATCACGTTCCCCGGCGAACTGCGCCCCGACGAGCTGCGGAGCCGCACAGGCGTCCGCGTTCCAGAAGGAGATGTGTACGACACCGTGGGCGGCTACATGATGAGCGTGCTCGAACGCGTCCCGGCCAGCGGTGACGAGGTCTCCCTCGACTCCGGCATCCTGCAGGTCGTCCGCATGGACGGCCGCCGCATCGACCGCATCCGGTACACGCCGAGTCCGTTCGATGTCGCGAGTGCGGGGGTGACCCGATGAACGACTGGATGGGAATCGTCTGGCTCGTGATCCTGCTCGCGGGCAACGCCTTCTTCGTCGCCGCCGAGTTCGCGGTGATCTCCGCACGCCGATCGCAGATCGAACCACGTGCAGAAGAGGGCTCCAGCGCGGCGAAGACCGCCCTGTACGCCATGGAGCACGCGACGCTCATGCTCGCGACCTCCCAACTGGGCATCACGATCTGCTCGCTGCTGATCCTCAACGTGTCCGAGCCCGCGATCCATCACCTGCTCGGCATCCCGATGCACGCGCTGGGCTGGGCGGACGCGGTCGTCGATATCGTCGCTTTCGTGGTCGCGCTCGTGCTCGTGTCGTACCTGCACGTGGTGTTCGGCGAGATGGTGCCGAAGAACCTCGCGTTCTCGCTCCCCGACCGTGCAGTGCTCATCCTCGCCCGGCCGCTCGTGTGGATCTCCAAGGTCTTCCACCCGGTGATCTGGGTGCTCAACGCCGTCTCCAACGGTGTGCTGCGGTTGTTCCGGGTGGAGCCCAAGAACGAGGCGGCGTCGACGTTCACGATCGATGAGGTCGCCACGATCGTCGATCAGTCGCGCCGGGAGGGCGTGCTCTCCGATGCGTCCGGCGCCGTCGCGAAGGCAGTCGAGTTCACCGACAAGAAGGCGAGCGATGTGGCCGTGTCGCTGGGGGACCTCGTGACGCTGCCCGAGAGCACGACACCGGACGACATCGAACGCGCTGTCGCCCGCTACGGCTTCTCGCGCTACGTGATCGTGGACGATGAGGGCGCCCCGGTCGGCTACGTGCACCTCAAGGACATCCTGCGGACGTCAGAGGGGTCGGATGCGGCGACGATGACGGCCGTGCCGATCCCGTCCAAGCGCATCCATCACATGGTGCCCGTGCAGGAGAACACCGACCTCGAGGATGCTCTGGCCGTGATGCGCCGCGCAGGACGGCACCTCGCGAAGGTGCGCAACGCGCAGGGCGAGACGACGGCGGTGCTGTTCCTGGAGGACATCATCGAAGAGCTCGTCGGCGAGGTGCAGGATGCGACGCGAAGGGTGCGCGGGCGCTAGCGGCCGACCCTCTCAGCGCCAGCGTGCGCGCGCGTACTGCGGCGGCCACGTCACCGTCGCACCGAGTTCGTGCGCTGCACGCAGACCGAAGTGCGGGTCGCGCAGCCATTCCCGCCCGGCGAAGACGGCATCGGCTGACCCGTCGGCGAGCACCTGCTCCGCCTGCTCGGCGGTGGTGATGAGTCCGACGGCGGTGACGGGGATGCGCCCGTCCCTCCGCACGGATGCTGCCAGCGGCACCTGGTAGCCGGGGTGCACGTCGATGCTCTGATGCGCGACGAGCCCGCCGCTGGAGACGTCGATGAGGTCGGCTCCCTGCTCGATCGCCCAGTCGGCGACGATCGCGGCCTCGGCCGGGTCGAATCCGCCATCGGCGTGGTCGGTCGCCGAGATCCGCACGAAGACCGGCACGTCGGGTCCGGCCACCGCACGCACAGCGCTGATGACCTGCAGCAGCAGTCTGGCGCGACCCGCGAGCGCTCCACCATAGGCGTCGGTTCGCCGGTTCGAGAGCGGTGAGAGGAACTGGTGCAGCAGATAGCCGTGCGCACCGTGCACCTCGAGCACGTCGAATCCCGCATCCAGCGCCCTGCGTGCAGCGGTGCGGAAGGCATCCACGACGCGCTCGATGCCGGCGGCATCCATCGCCACCGGCGCATCGAAGCCCTCGAAGGCGATGTCCGATGGTGCGACCGTCTGCCAGCCGCCTTCCGACGGCGGCACCGACCCGCGTTGCTCGGCCCACGGCCACCAGGTGGACGCTTTGCGGCCTGCGTGCGCGAGCTGGATACCCGCGAGACCGCCGCGATCATGGATCGCCTGCACGATCGGCGTCCACGCCGCCTGCTGGTCATCGTTCCAGATGCCGGCATCGCGGGACGAGATCCGTCCCTCCGGGACGACACTGGTGGCCTCGGCGACCACGAGACCCGCCCCGCCCGAGGCGAACTGGGCGAGATGGGTGCGATGCCATTCCTGCACGACGCCGTCGACGGCGCTGTACATGCACATCGGAGACACCCACAGGCGGTTCGTGAACGTCAGGGAACGGATCGTCAGCGGGGAGAAGAGAAGACTCACCCCTCGACGGTATCGTGCGCCGGGGCGAGGGGGAGCGCTAGCGTTGAAGTCATGATCGATGTCCGCGACTGGTCCCGTGCGGACACCGCGCGCATGCTGCGCGTGCCGACATCGAGCGATGACAAGTACTCGCGCGGTGTCGTCGCCCTGCGCACAGGGTCGGACGCCTACCCCGGTGCGGCCGTGCTCGGCGTCGAGGCCGCGTGGCGCGCGGGGGCCGGCTTCGTCCGGTTCGTCGGAGGGCGGCGCGTGTCGGATGCCGTGATCGCTCGGCGCCCCGAGACGGTCGCCGGTGCGGACATCGGCCGTGCGCGGGCGGATGCCTGGGTGATCGGTTCCGGAACGGATGCCGCGAGCCGCACGCCGGCCGAGGAGCGCGCCCTGCGCGAAGTGCTCGACGGCACGGCGCCCGTGGTCGTCGACGCTGGGGCGCTCGATCTCGCACGCGAGGCGAGCGCGCCGCTGGTCGTGACACCGCATGCCGGGGAGTTCGCGCGGTTGCGGGAGAGCCTCGAGCTCGATGCGAACGGGTCGGGGGATCGCGCGCGCGACGCCGCGGAGGTCTCGCGCAGGCTGTCGAGCATCGTGCTGCTGAAGGGAGCGACCACTCTCATCGCATCGCCCGATGGAGCGGTGATGGCAGTCAGCGCCGCACCGGGCTGGCTCGCCACCGCGGGGTCCGGCGACGTGCTCGCGGGGGCACTGGGCGCGCTGATCGCGGCGAACAGGAGCTCCCTCCTCGCAGAAGCGGTCGCTGCCGGTGCCTGGTTGCACGGGCACGCCGCAGCACTCGCGTCCGGTGCGCAGGAAGGACGCCGGGGGCATCCGATCGTCGCACTCGACGTGGCCGAGGCGCTGCCGGCGGCGATCGAGGACCTGCTTTCGTGACGATTCGCACCGCCGGCCTGTGGGCCGCGTTCCTCGCCGCTCACGTGCTCGTCGCATGGCTGGGGTGGGTGTACCCGTCGCAGCCGATGGGTGACGTGGTCCTCGTCTACCAGCCGTGGTCCGAGTCCGCCCTCACCGGCGGCGGGATCGTCGGCATCACCGAGTCGTGGGTGTACCCGCAGCCCGCGCTGCTGCCGATGCTGCTCACGCAGTTGGTCGCGTGGCCGCTGAACACGCTCGTCGGCACGACGGGGGCGTACCTGATCGGCTGGGCGGTGCTCGTCACCGCCCTGGACGCGATCGGATTCGCCGTGCTCGTCGGACGGACCGGCACTGCCGCACGGAGATCGGCGGGATGGTTCTGGACTGCGGCGCTCGTACTGATGGGGCCGATCGCGATGTACCGGATCGACGCGGTCACCGTCCCGCTCGCGGTGATGGGCGGATGCTGGCTCGTGAAGCGGCCGACGGTCGCAGCGCTCCTGCTCACGGTCGCCGCGTGGATCAAGATCTGGCCAGGAGCACTCGTCGTCGCAGCGATCACCGCGGCGCGCACCCGTCTGCGGATGCTCCTGGTGCTTTTCGCGACCAGTGCGGCGATCGTCCTGGCACTGCTCCTGCTGGGGGCCGACCAGCACCTGCTCGGCTTCCTCACCGAGCAGACCGGACGCGGATTGCAGATCGAGGCCGTGCTCGCGACGCCGTTCATGTGGATGGCGGTGGCGGGAGCCGCATCCATCGACTACAGCTTCGAGATCCTGACATTCCAGATCGGGGCACCAGGCGTCGACGTCCTCGCTGCACTGCTCACACCGCTGATGGCGGTCGTCGCCGTCTCGATCCTCGTCATCGGGGCGATCAAGGCGGGCCGCGGAGCATCCCTTCACAGGCTGTTCCCTCCGCTCGCACTGGCACTGGTGGCCGCACTGATCGTCACCAACAAGGTCGGCTCTCCCCAGTTCCAGACCTGGCTGATCGCACCGATCATCCTGTGGATCGTGTTCGACCGCCCCCGCTCCGGGACCCCGGCCGCAATCGTCCTGGCGCTGAGCGGCGTGACGTGCCTGGTGTACCCGTTGAGCTACGACGGACTGCTGCAGGCGCAACTGCTGCCCGTGCTGCTGCTCACGGCGCGCAACGCCCTCGTCGTCGCGCTGCTCGTCATCGCCGTGCGCGCGCTGCTCCGTGTGCCGGCCGCTCGCCGACGTCAGACCAACTGAAATCCATCGAAAGGGACCATCATGCTCATCGCCTTCTCTGTCGCTCCCGGCGGAACGGGAAACTCCGACGGATCCGTCCACGACGCGGTCGCCGCCGCCGTCAGAGTCGTCCGCGAGTCCGGACTGCCGCACCGCACCACCAGCATGTTCACCGAGATCGAGGGCCCGGACTGGGACTCCGTCATGGGCGTCGTAAAGCGCGCTGTCGACGCGGTCCAGCCATTCGGATCACGCGTCTCGCTCGTACTCAAAGCCGACATCCGTCCCGGATACGAGGGCGAACTCGACGCGAAGATCGAGCGTCTGGAGGCGGCGATCGAGGAGGCCGACTCGCAGTAGCGGCCGGGCCGACTAGCATGAGGAGGTGACTCACTCCTCGACTCCTTCGAGGGGTGCGGCGAAGATGGCGCTCCTCTCTCTCGCCATCGGCTCCTTCGGGATCGGCATGACCGAATTCGTCGTCATGGGGCTGCTGCCGAACATCGCGCAGGATCTGCTGCCGTCGCTCTGGGCGTCCTCACCGGACGAGGCGATCGGCCAGACGGGCATCCTCATCTCGCTCTACGCGCTCGGCGTCGTCATCGGCGCACCGACGATCGCCGGTCTGGTTGCACGATTTCCGCGCAACCAGGTCATGATCGGGCTCGCGATCGCTCTGACGGTGTTCAACGCGCTCACGGTGATCGCCCCGACATTCGCACTCGTCGGTGCATCGCGTCTGCTCGCCGGTCTTCCGCACGGCGCCTACTTCGGCATCGGAGCGCTGGTCGCCGCGGATGTCCTGGGGCCTGGCAAGCGCGCCAAGGGCGTCGCCTTCATCCTGACCGGACTGACCATCGCCAACGTGGTCGGCGTGCCGCTGGGCACCTTCCTCGGCCAGCAGTGGGGGTGGCGCACGGCGTTCCTCGTCGTCGCACTCGTCTTCGCCGTCGCGACGGCGTCGATCGCGGTGTTCGTGCCGAAGCATCCCGGCGACCCCGGCCGCACCCTGCGGTCGGAGCTCGGCGTGTTCAGAGTCGGGCAGGTGTGGCTGACGCTCGGCATCGGAGCCATCGGGTTCGGCGGCTTCTTCGCGGTCTACAGCTACATCGCGCCTCTGGTGACCGATGTCGCCGGTGCGCCGGAATGGGCGGTGCCGATCGTGCTCGTCATCGTCGGACTCGGAATGACGGTCGGCAACCTGCTGGGCGGGCATGCGGCCGACCGCGACCTGCGCCGCACGCTCCTGGGCGGCATGGGCGCGCTCGCTCTCGTGCTCGCGCTGCTCGCGCTGCTGTCGTTCCAGATCATCCTGCTGGCGGTGCTCGCCTTCGCCGTCGGCCTGACCTCGTCGGTGCTGAGCCCGGCGATCCAGACCCGGCTGATGGATGTCGCCGGCGACAATCAGTCGATCGCGGCTGCCATGAATCACTCCGCGTTGAACATCGGCAACAGCCTCGGTGCGTTCCTCGGCGGCGTGGTGATCGCCGTCGGCTGGGGATTCACCGCGCCGGCGTGGGTCGGCGCGGTGCTGGCGGTCATCGGACTCGTCATCACCGTGATCGCCTACCGCGTCGAACGCGGACGCACCACGCAACGACCTGCGTCATAGGGTGGGGGCATGACCTCGACGATGCTCGACGGCGGCACGGTGGTGCTGCTGCGAGACGGTGGGCGCGGCATCGAAGCGCTGATGATCCGGCGCCCCGATCGTGGGTCATTCGCAGGAGCATGGGTGTTCCCCGGCGGCGTCGTCGAGCACAGTGACGTCGTCGAGGGAGAGGATGACCGGCAGGCGGCCGAGCGAGCCGCGGCACGCGAATGCGAGGAGGAGGTGGGCGTGCGGCCCACAGGACTGCGCGCGCTGTCGTGCTGGGTGCCTCCGGATGAGGCCCCCAAACGCGTGCGGACGTGGTTCTTCCTCGCACCTGCCCCGGACGGAGATCCTCGACCGGCTCCGGACGAGGTCATGGAGACCGCGTGGCTCTCGCCTGCTGCCGCGCTCCAGCAGCATGCAGACCGGCGCATGACACTGTTTCCGCCGACCTGGGTCACGCTGACCGCGTTGTCCGGATGCGGGAGCGTCGCCGAAGCACTGGCGTCGGCATCCTCTTTCGAGAGCTTCGCGACCCGGTTCCTCGGCGACGGCGTCTTCGCCTGGGCCGGGGACGCCGAACACCCGGACGGCGCCTCCGGCACGCATCGCCTCGATACCGCGGTCATGCCCTGGCGGTACACGCGCGACTGAGCCGGACGGATCAGGCCTCGAGCAGCCGGCGCAGATGCATGCTGACGGCATCCGTCTCGATGAGGAACCCGTCGTGCCCGAAGTCGCTCGTGAGCACGACCGCCGCACCGTCACTGATCGTGTGAGGGATGCTGCGCGCGATGCGATGCTGTCCGTCGACGGGGAAGAGGCGGTCGCTGTCGATGCCGAGCACCAGCGTCGTGGCCGTGACGGACTGCAATGCGGTCTCGACGCCCCCGCGGCCCCGGCCGACGTCATGCGAATTCATCGCCTCGACGAGGGTGAGGTAGCTGTTCGCGTCGAAGCGCCGCGTGAACTTGTTGCCATGGAAGTCGAGGTACGACTCGACGGCGAACCGTCCGCCGTGACCGAGCGGGGACACATCGGACTGCCAGGAGCGCTGGAAGCGCTGATTCAGCTCGATGGGGCTGCGATAGTTCAGCAGCGCCATGCGTCGTGCGAGAGCGAGTCCGCGGTGCGGCCCCTCTCCGACGCTCTGGTCGTAGTACTCGCCGCCTTGGAAACGCGGGTCGATGCGGATCGCCTCCAGCTGCACCGAGTTCAGCGCGATCTGGTCGGCGGTGTTGACCGGGGGAGAGGAGAGAACGGCGAGCCGTTCCACACGCTCGGGATGCGTGACCCCCCACTCGAGCGCGTGCATACCGCCCATCGATCCGCCGATGACCGCTGACCAGCGGTCGATGCCGAGATGGTCAGCCAGTTGCACCTGTGCCGCCACCTGATCGCGCACGGTCAGATACGGGAAGCGCGACGCCCACTCGTAGCCGTCGGGGGCGATGCTGGCGGGACCCGTGGACCCCTGGCATCCGCCGAGCATGTTCGGGGCGATGACGAACCAGCGGTCGGTGTCGAGAGCGGCGCCAGGACCGACGACGTGCTCCCACCAGCCCGCCGTCGGATGACCGGGCCCTGCGTCGCCGCGCAGGTGGCTGTCGCCGGTGAGCGCATGCAGCACGAGGATCGCGTTGTCGCGGGCGGAATTCAGCTCGCCCCAGGTCTCGTAGGCGATGCGGATGCTGGGCAGCTCAGCTCCGGTCTCCGTCCGGAACGTACCGAATGAGGCGAAACGGCGATCGCCCGCCGGATCTCCGTCACGCCACGCCCCGGTCACTGGAGGGCGAGCACGGAGCAGACGAGCATCCGCTTCGGTCACGCGTTCCGAGGGAACGGTGTCCTCGGAGGTGCTCTGCCAGTCCATGCCTCCATTCTCGCGTGCCGTGCGCGCGGGGAGGCCAAGGTTACGTCCGCCGCGCAGTGACGCAGGATGCCCCGGACCAGAACGGCCCGGGGCATCCTGTGCAGCGCGGATCAGGCGCGTGCGGCCTCGGAGACGGCGCGCGCCGCGGCGAGTGCGTGATCGAGGTCGGCCTTGAGGTCGTCGATGTTCTCGAGCCCGACCGACAGGCGCACCAGGCCCGGCGTGACACCGGAGGTGAGCTGCTGCTCGGGGGTGAGCTGCGAGTGCGTCGTGGACGCCGGGTGGATGACGAGCGAGCGCACGTCGCCGATGTTGGCGAGGTGGCTGAACAGCGACAGGCTGTTCACGAACTCGCGACCCGCCTCCACGCCGCCCTTCAACTCGAACGAGAGCACCGCGCCGACGCCCTTGGGGGCGTACTCGTTGGCCTTCGCGTACCACGGCGACGACGGCAGGCCCGAGTAGTTCACGGATGCGACGTCGGAGTGGTTCTCGAGCCACTCCGCGATCTCCTGGGCGTTCTGCACGTGGCGTTCGATGCGCAGCGACAGCGTCTCGATGCCCTGGATGAGGTTCCACGCGCTCTGGGGCGCGATGGCTGCGCCGAGGTCGCGGAGCAGCTGCACCCGTGCCTTGATGATGTACGCGAGCGCGTCGCCGACCGCGGTGGTGTAGACGGCTCCGTGGTACGAGGGGTCGGGCTGGGTGAGCTCGGGGAACTTCTCGGCGTTCTCGGTCCAGGCGAACTTTCCGCCGTCGATGATCGCGCCGCCGATGGTGGTGCCGTGGCCGCCGAGGAACTTCGTGACCGAGTGGACGACGATGTCGGCACCGTGCTCGAACGGGCGGATCAGGTACGGGGTGGCGATCGTGTTGTCGACGATCAGCGGAACACCGCTCTCGTGCGCGACATCGGCGATGCCGCGGATGTCGAGGACGTTGATCTTCGGGTTGCCGATGGTCTCGGCGAAGAACAGCTTCGTGTTGGGGCGGACGGCTGCGCGCCACTCCTCGATGTCGTCCTGGTTCTCGACGAAGGTGACCTCGACGCCGAGCTTGGCGAGCGTGTACTTGAACAGGTTGTACGTGCCACCGTAGATGGAGCTCGATGAGACGAAGTGGTCGCCGGCCTGTGCGATGTTGAGCACGGCGAACGTCGATGCCGCCTGGCCGCTCGCGAGGACGAGTGCCCCAGTGCCGCCTTCGAGGGCGGCGAGACGCTGCTCGAGCACATCCTGCGTCGGGTTCTGGATGCGGGTGTAGATGTTGCCGAACTCAGCGAGGGCGAAGAGGTTCGCGGCGTGGTCGGCGTTGTCGAAGACGTACGACGTGGTCTGGTAGATCGGGGTCGCGCGGGACTTGGTCACCGGGTCGGGAGCCGCTCCGGAGTGGATCTGCTTGGTCTCGAAACGCCAGGTCTCGGGTGCGGACATGAGTGCCTCCAGGGCTGGTGTTGAGGTCGATGCGGCGATTGCCGTTCCTGCGAGAGTACGGAACAACGCTCCTGTCAACAATGCGCGGGACATGTTACGTAACATCCCGCAGGCGCAGAAATACGCGGCGAGGTCGTACGGTGGAGGCATGGTGATCAGGCGTGCGGTCGTGACGGGTGCGAGTTCGGGGATCGGCGAGGCGGTCGTGCGCGACCTGCGGGCCCGTGGTTGGGAAGTGGTCGGCGTCGCACGGCGTGCCGAACGGCTGCAGACGCTCTCGGATGAGTCGGGGGCGTCGGCGATCGCGTGCGATCTCACCGATGGGGATGCGGTCGCCGCGCTGCTGGCGGAGATCGACGACGCAGGACCGGTCCACGCGCTCGTGCAGGTCGCCGGAGGCGCGAGGGGCACCGACCGCGTCGAAGACGGCAGCATCGCCGACTGGCAGTGGATGTACGACGTGAACGTTCTGGCGACGCAGCGCCTCGTCGCCGGTATCCTCCCTCTGCTGCGCCGTGCGGCCGCGGTCGACGGTCATGCCGACATGGTCTTCGTCACCTCCACCGCCGCGCAGACCGCTTATCCGGGCGGCAGCGGGTACAACGCGGCGAAAGCCGCCGAGTCGATGCTCGTCAAGGCGCTGCGCCAGGAACTGAACGGCGAGCCGATCCGCGTGGTCGAGGTCGCACCGGGTCTCGTGCACACGGAGGAGTTCACGCTCAATCGCCTCGGCGGCGATCAGGCCGCTGCCGAAGCCGTCTACGCGGGGGTCGATGCGCCGCTGACGGCGGGCGATGTGGCCGATGTGATCGGATACGCGCTGGATGCGCCGGGGCATGTGAACCTCGACCTGATCACGATGCGACCCGTCGCGCAGTCCGCTCAGCATCTGCTCGCGCGCGGGCCGTTGCGGGTGCGTCCTGAGACCGAGGAGTGACGCGGTGCCGGGGCGGACACTGGCTCAGCTCGCGGACGATGGCCTGATCGACCCGGAGTGGGCCGACGCGCTCGAGCCGGTGGCCGGGACGATCGCCGAGCTCGGCGACCGTCTGCGTGCCGAGCAGGCCTCGGGCGCGGGCTATCTGCCGGACGGGCCGAACGTGCTCCGCGCGTTCCGGCGTCCTCTGTCAGAGGTGCGGGTGCTCATCACCGGGCAGGATCCGTATCCCTCGCCGGGGCATCCGATCGGGTTGTCCTTCGCCGTCGATCGCGACGTGCGCCCGCTGCCGAGGAGTCTCACGAACATCTATGCCGAACGCGAGAGCGACCTCGGCATCCCGCCGGCGCCGCACGGCGATCTGACGGCGTGGAGCGATCAGGGGGTGCTGCTGCTGAACAGGGTGCTCACGGTGCGGCCGGGGCTGCCCGGCTCCCATCGCGGGTGGGGGTGGGAACGGGTCACGGAGCTCGCCATCCGCACGCTGGCGGGGCGGGATCAACCACTCGTCACGATCCTCTGGGGGAAGGATGCCGAGCGACTGCGCCCATTGCTCGACGATTCGTCGGTGATCGCGTCGGCGCATCCCTCTCCGCTCTCGGCCCGCCGCGGATTCTTCGGGTCGCGACCGTTCTCCCGCGCGAATGAGATGCTCGTCCGGCAGGGCGCGGGCACGGTCGACTGGCGCGTCGACGGCGAACGATAAACTCGACGCGTGCAGTTCGAGCCCGGTGACCAGCGGCGCCGATTGCCGCGCCATCTGCGTGCCCCCGAACCCGAACAGGGGACGTTCTCGTACTCGATACGTCCGGCACGCGTCGGCGACCTCCCCGATGTCAGGGCGATCTACAACCACTACATCGCCAACTCCGCTGTCACGTTCGACGAGAGGCCGTCCACCCACCGCTACTGGCGCGAGAAGTTCGCGATGCTGACGAAGCTCGAGCTGCCCTTCCTCGTCGCCGTCGGGTCATCGGGCCAGGTGATCGGTTATGCGCTCGTGCAGCCATGGGCGAGCAAATCGGCGTACCGCTACACGGCCGAGGACTCGATCTACCTCGGCCCCGGCGCAGGGGGCAAGGGGCTGGGCGGCGCACTGCTCCAGGCGCTCATCGATGCCTGCGAGCAGATCGGTCTGCGCGAGATCGTCGCCGTGATCAGCGACAGCGGGGCGGACGCCTCGATCCGCCTGCACGAGAGGCACGGTTTCGTCGAGGTCGGCCGGATGGGCCGTGTGGGGTTCAAATTCGGCCGGTCGCTCGGAACGATCTATCTGCAGAGATCGCTCAAGCCCGCGGCGCGTCGTCGCCGTCGTCGCTGAGCCGCCCGCCGCGGGGGATCACCGGGACCGCGGCCAGCAGCCGCCTCGTGTACTCGTGCTGCGGGTTCAGCAGGACATCCTTCGTCGTCCCGCGCTCGACGATCGTCCCCTCCGTCATCACGGCGACGCTGTCGCACAGGTGCTGCACGACGCCGATATCGTGCGAGACGAGGACCAGCGTCAGATCCTCGACCGCGCGCAACTGCTGGAGGACCTCGAGCACCTGAGCGCGAACGGTCACATCCAGCGCGGACAGGGGCTCATCGCCGACGAGGATGCGGGGGCGATGCACGATCGCCCGTGCGATGGCGATCCGCTGACGCTGACCCCCGGAGAACTCATGCGGGTACCGGTCAGCCATGTCGGGGTCGAGGCGCACCTGCGTGAGGACCTCGCGCACACGCGCACGCCGGTCCCCGGCGATGCTCAGCGCCCACAGGGGCTCGGCGATGATCTGACCTGCCGTCATACGAGGATCCAGCGATGAGTACGGATCCTGGAACACGAGGCCGGTCTCCCGTCGCAACCAGTGCTGAGAGCGGGCGGATGCGGCGGCATCGACCTGTCGTCCGTCGATCGAGACGCTCCCGGCGGTCGGCCGATCCAGCCCCAGGAGGAGCTTCACCAGTGTGGATTTCCCCGAACCGGACTCGCCGATGATCCCGATCGATTCGCCTGCTGCGATATCGAGATCGGTCGGGTGGAGCGCGGTCTGAACGGTGGCGCGCTCGAACATCGTGCGCTTCGGCACGGGGAAATCGCGGCGCAGCCCACGGGCCCGGATCAGAGTCATGCGCCGCCCTCCGGTCGCCAGAGGGTGGCGGTGGCGTCGCGCAGGAGTCCCTGGGTGATGGGAGAGGCAGGGGCCGTGAGCAGGGCCTGCACCGGCGCGGCCTCGATCACCCGTCCGCTGTCGAGGACCACGCCGTAGGTGGCGACCTGCGCGAGCACTGCGAGGTCATGAGTGATGAACATCAGTGACATGCCGTGCTCATCGACGAGGGAGAGCAGCAGGTTCAGTATCTCGGCCTGGATGGTCACATCGAGCGCGGTGGTGGGCTCGTCCGCGATGAGCAGCCGGGGACGGCAGGCCAGCGCCATCGCGATCGCGACTCGCTGACGCTGGCCGCCTGAGAGCTGATGGGGGTACTTGTCGATGATCGTCTCCGGATCAGGGAGGTGCACTCGCGTGGCCTCCTCGATCGCGCGCAGACGTGCCTCGCGCCTACCGGCTCCGGTGTGGATGCGCACGGATTCTGCGATCTGGCGTCCCACGGTGCGGATCGGATTCAGCGCCGTGCGAGGTTCCTGGAAGACGATGCCGATGTCGTCGCCTCGGAGGCGGGCGAGCTCCCGGTCGGGCATCCCGATCAGCTCCGCGCCGTTCCAGCGGATGCTTCCCCGGGCGACAGCGCCATCGGGGAGCAGCCCGAGCACCGCCAGTGCGGTGACGGACTTGCCCGAACCTGATTCGCCGATGAGTCCGAGGCGGGCGCCATCGGGCACGTCGAAGGACACGCCGTCGACGACGCGGCGTCCGTCGATCTCCACGACGAGGTCGAGCACTTCCAGACTCACGCGACGACCTCCGGGGTGCGGATCTCTGCCATGCGGTGCTGCAGCGTCGGATCGGTCGCTTCACGCAATGCGTCGCCGAGAAGATTGAGGGCGAGGACGGTGACGGTGATCGCGAGTCCTGGCCACAGCACGGACAGCGGGTGGATGCCGATGTACCGCTGGAGATCGGCGAGCAGAATGCCCCAGGAGGGCTCGGTGACGGATGCACCGAAACCGAGGTACGACAGGCCCGCCTCGGCGAGGACGGCGACCGCCATCGACCAGGACAGCTGCACGATGAAGACCTGTGCGACATTGGGCAGCAGATGGCGCACGAGGTTCTGCGATGCGGTGAGCCCGGAGGCACGGCCCGCGAGGACGAAGTCGCTCTGCTGCACGCGGCGGAGCTCTGGGCGAGTGACGCGCGCGATATTGACGCCGAACCCGATCCCCACAGCCCAAATCACGACCCAGAGCGATCCACCCCACACCGAGGAGATCATCATCGCGATGATCAGCACCGGGAACGCGATGAGTATGTCGACGAGTACGGCGACGGTCTCCCGCATCCAGCGGGCGGTCAGCGCACCGAGCGCGGCGAGGGCGATGCCGACGACCGTGGCGACGATGCCCGCTCCTGCGCTGACGAACACGGTGGTCCTCGTGCCGGCCATGATCAGACTGAGGATGTCGCGCCCTGTGCCGTCGGTGCCGAGGAGATGCGGCCAGGACGGCGCAGCCCATCGGTTGCGCACGTCGGCATCGAGAGGGTCGAAGGGGGTCCACAACAGCGAGACGAGGGCGACGAGCGCGACCGTCGCCATGACGATGAGGCCGAAGCGTCCTGTGCCGTTCGACCAGAGCAGTCGGAGCCAGCGGGGCATCACGCGGCCTCCCTCTGCCGGGGATCCACGAAATGGTGGACGAGGTCGACGATGAAACCGACGATCAGCACGAGTCCGGTGAGCACCAGCAGCTCGCTCTGCACCTTGATCAGATCACGTGTGCCCACATCGGCGACGAGCATCCGCCCGATCCCCGGGAGCGTGAACAGCTGCTCGATGACGACCGAGCCGACGATGATCCCTGCGATCTGCAGCCCCAGCACCGTCACGATCGACAGGCCGACAGCGGGGATCCCGTGCAGGATGAGCGCGCGGTTGCGGGTGAGTCCCTTGGCGGCGGCGGTGCGGACGAAATCCTGTCCTCGTGCCTGCAGTGTCGCGCTGCGGACGAATCGCAGGAGCATCGCACCCTCGACGATCCCGATGGTCAGGGCAGGCAGCAGCAGTGCACGCACGGCCTGCCACGGCTGATCCCACCCCTGGCGGGGAAACCCCTGGGCGGGGAGCCAGCCGAGCCACACGGCGAATACCACGATGAGCATCATTCCGGCCCAGATCACGGGAACGGCGGCGAGAGCCTGAGCGGTCACGCTGATGGCTGTGCCGCCGGCGCGTCCGCGCAGCAGTGCCGATCCGATGCCGAAGGGCACGGCGATCAGCAGTGCGATCACGAGCGACATGATGCCGAGGGGAACCGTGACCTGCGCCTTCTGGGCGAGCTCCGCGCCCACCGATACGCCACTGAGCTGCGATGTGCCGAGATCGCCGGTGAGCACGCCGCCGATCCAGTCGCCGTACTGCGCCATCAGCGGGCGGTTGAGCCCGAGGGACTCCCGAAGCGCCTCGACGGCGGCGGGTGATGCCTGAGTACCTGCGATGATCTGGGCCACGTCACCGGGGAAGACCCGGAGCGTGAGGAAGATGAGCACGCTCGACACGAGGAGTCCTGCGACGAGCAGGACTCCTCGTGTGAGCGCGTAGCGGATCATGCGGTGTCGATCAGCTCGGTGACGATCGTTGCGTGTCAGCCCGCCGAGACGGTGACGCCGGCGAGGTCGATGCGCGAATTGATCGAGTCCTCGGGGAACCCGGAGACGGTCGGGCGCAGTGCGGTGATCGTCTCGCCGGTGTACAGCCAATCGACGGGGTGATCCTCTGAGACGAGGCGAGCGGCCTCAGCGAGGTACTTGGCGCTGTCCTCGGGGTCGGTCTCCCCGAGCGCCTGCGCGTAGAGGCGCTGCACCTCGGGGTTGTCGTAGCCGAAGTAGTAGTCGGGATCGGCGAAGTTGGCGAAGTCGCGCGGTTCGACGTGCAGCACGAAGCTGAGCTCGTAGTCCTTGTTCGTGTACACGTCTTCGAGCCAGGTCGGGAACTCGACGGAATCGACCTCGAGCGTCACGCCGATCTTCGCGAAGTCGGACACCAGCACCTGCGGCACCGTCGTGCCGTAGAAGGAGGGGATCGTCAGTGTGAGCTCGAGATCCTCCTGACCGGCTTCCGCGAGAAGCTCCTTGGCCTTCGCGGGGTCGTACGGTGCGATGTCGGAGAGATCCTCGTACCCGGGGTCCAGCTCGGGGATGGGACCGTAGAGGGGCTGTCCGGCGCCGACTGCCTCGATGAGTCCCTCATGGTCGATGCCCAGCCGCAGCGCCTCGCGCACGCGGACGTCGTCGAGCGGCGCCTTCGCGTTGTTGAAGGCGAGCGTCGCCTTGTCGGTGGTGCGCCCCTTCGTCATCACGAACTCGCCGGAGTCCTCGAGCTGCGGGGCGAGGTTCGGATCGACGGCGGTGAGCACGTCGAGACTGCCGTCGAGTGCGGCGTTGACGCCAGCGGTGAAGTCGGGGATGTACTCGAAGACGACCTCCGCGACTCCGGCAGGGTCTCCCCAGTACTCGTCGTAGCGGGCGAACGTGAGCGTGCTGCCCTTGTTCCACTTCTGCAGCGTGAAGGGCCCGGTGCCGTTCTCGCCCGTCTTCAGATCGGTGTCGTCACCGGATTTGAAGACGAGGCCCGCAGGGCCGGTCAGTGAGAACAGGAAGTTCTGATTGCGCTCGGCGAGGGTGATCACGACCGTCGCGGCGTCGGGCGCGGTGATGGAGGCGATGCCGGCGAACTCCGTGTTGCCCTGCAGCGATTCGTCCGTGCGCACCTCTTCGTACGATGCGACGACATCGGCCGATGTCAGCGCTGTTCCATCGTGGAATGTGACGCCCTCGTTGAGGGTGAAGGTGTACGTGAGACCGTCAGAGGATATCTGGTAGTCGGATGCCAGGCGGGGCTCGATCGTGTTGTCCTGGGCGCGCGAGACGAGGCCCTCGTAGATGTTGTCGACGAGGACCTGCTCAAGGGCCGCGCCGCTCGTGCGACGGATGTCGAGGTTGTCCGGTTCGAGGACGAGCCCCACAGTGAGGGTGGCGTCGGGGTCCGGCTCTCCGCCCGAGGTCTCGACCGGCCCTGGCGAGGAGCCGGAGCAGGCGCTGAGTATGACGGCGGCCGCGGCGAGGGCGGAGATGACGGCGATGCGTCTGGTGCGTCGGAACATGTCGTGGGGTGTCCTCTCGGGACGGCGGGTGCTGTGTGCAGGTTCGGGTCTTGCGTACGTGAAGTGAGGGCGTCAGTCAGCGGTGTCGACTGCCGTGCGGATGAGATCGGCCAGTTCGCCCGGCGCGGTCTCCTGCACGTTATGGGTGGCGTCGATGGTGGTGATGCGCGCATCGGGCAGTCGTCCGGCAAACTCTTCGGCATCGGCCTGGCCGACGAAGCCGCGGGTCGCCCGCACGAGGGTCACGGGGTGCGTGATCGCTGACAGATCGTCCCAACCGCCCTCGTCGAGGATGGCCCGCGAGCGCGCCGTGCCCGCGTCGGGAAGGGAAGCGGGATCGGCGAGAGCGGCGGCGGCGAGGTGGGCGAAGTGGTGCTTCCATTCGACGCGCCCGTCGGGGCGGACTCTCGTGTTGAGGAATACTCCGCGCTCGGTATCGGCGCGCGAACCGCCGAACCCCAGCGACATGGCGCGGTCGACGAGCTCGTCCCTGGTCGCGAAGTCGGTGGGACCCTCATAGAACGCGCGCAGCGCTGCCGGTCCGCCGGAAGTGTCGATGCCCGGAGTGATGTCGACGGTGATCACGGTGCGGACGAGCTCGGGGCGGATGGCTGCCACCGCCGCCGCGGTGAGGCCGCCGAGGGACTGTCCGACGAGGACCTGCGGTGCATCCGTCCACTCCTCGAGTGCATGGACGACGTCCGGTGCGAGGGTGCGGCCGGAGTAGTCGGCGTCCGCGCGCCAGTCGGAGTCTCCGTGCCCGGCGAGGTCGATGACCAGGGCCGGCTGCTGCAGCAGGAGCACGGTGGTGTCCCACGTATGCGCGTTCAGACCGGCACCGTGCAGCAGGGTCACCAGCGGAGAGGCGGACCCGAAACGGAGAGCGCTGAGTGCTCGCCCGTCCGGCAGGCGGAGAGTGAGTCGTTCGACCGGAGGCAGGGGGACGCCGAGCGTCTGGGCCTGCAGCGGAAGATACTGGAACTCGCTGGCGATCTTCGTCACCTCGATATTCTCCTCCGAAGAACAGGGGCAGGTGAAACGCGGGATCATATCGCCAATGAAAGGCGTACTAGTTCTTGTCGTAATGATGAAACAATTGCGACACAAAATAGCACTATGATCTGACTCGATGTCGAGTCGGTCCCTTGGTCGAGATGCTAGCGTCTTCGCCATGCGCACTTCCATTCTCGCTCCGCGGTTCAGGCCCGGCAGACAGGTCGTGCTGACGTGGAGCATCCCGGACTCCTTCGGCGGGATGACCGGCGCGTTCCTGCACCGCTCCAGAGCGTTCGTGCGACTGGGCAATCGTGCCGTCGATATTCTGACCCTCGACGACAGGCTCGACTACGCCGAACTCGACGACGAGCTGCGCGAACGCGGCGACCTCATCGACGGCATCCGACTCATCAACATCTGGGACTGGCTGCGCGAGCACGACGCCACCGCGCAGAAGGAGCGCCCTGAGCCCGTTCCTGAACTGCCCGCGTCCGGGGCGGGCATCGGAGAGCACATGCGGGGCGGCACTGTCATGCTGCGCGAGCGCGCCTCCGACGACGGGAGCGGCGTCGAGGCAGCCGATCGATTCCGCGACGACGGCAGCCTGCTGGTGACCGATCGGCGCGACCCGGCAACGGGATCCCGACGCGTGGTGCTGTACGACCGCGACGGCAGTCCGTTGCGCAGCTGGGGCAGCGCCTGGGGGATCTACCGCTACTGGCTCGATCAGCTCATCGGTCACCAGGAAGCCTTCATGATCGTGGATTCGAAGACGGCCGCTCGTTTCGCCCGCACCTACCGGCGCCGCAACGTCGTCACGCTGCATCTCCTGCACGGCTCGCATCGGACGGCAGACGGCTCGGCGCTCAGTTCGTCGCGTCGAAGCGTTCTCGAGAACCTCGGCGATTTCGATTCCGTCGTGGCGCTCACCGAGGGGCAGCGAGCGGATCTGATCCGAGACCTGGGACCACAGGAGAACCTCGCCGTGATCCCGAACGGGTTCGATGCCGCATCCGTGCGGCAGCGCGGGAAGCGGGCGCGGCGCCGCGGCAGCGGTCTCATGCTCGCTTCACTCATCAAGCGCAAACGGGTCTCCCACGCGATCAAGGCGGTGGTGCTCGCCTCGAACAGCGTCGACACGAGCCTGGACGTCTTCGGAGAAGGCGAGCGCCGTCCGCTCCTGGAGGAGTTGATCCAGTCGTTGGACGCGACGGATCGGGTGCGCTTGCGCGGGCACGCCAGCGGCGCCCGCTCGTACTTCAGCACGGCCGACTTCATGCTGCTGACCTCGAGCGCGGAGGGCCTGCCGCTCGCGCTCGTCGAGGGCATGGCGGCAGGATGCATCCCGATCGCCTACGACATCGCCTACGGGCCATCCGACGTCATCGTCGACGGGCGCAACGGCTTTCTCGTGCCTGCGGGCGACATCGACGCGATGGCGGCGCGCATCGTCGAGCTTCAGCGGATGCCGGAGGGTGCCGTCACCGCGATGCGCCGACGTGCGATGGACACAGCCGAACGCTTCGACGATCGCGCGGTGACACGCGCCTGGGCGCGCGAGATGGAGAAGGCCTGGGAGCGCAAGCACGCCGCATCCGATCCCGGATCGCTGGCGGCCAGATCTCGTCGGCTCGCCGGGCGGGCCAGACGGAGGATCAGCCGTGTGAGCGGGCGGTACGAGCTCTCAGACGGGACGTGATCGCACACGCCGTGCCACGGCGTCGCCGGCTGACCGCGACAGGCGATGCGCTGGCGACTCGATGAACCGATGGAACAGCCCCGACAGCAGCAGGCTGGCCGGGATCCCGATGGCGATGGCGAGCGGCCAGCGCCCGCTGCCGCAGAGGTAGACGAGCGTCGCGAGCACTGGCACGTGCACGAGGTAGAGGCTGTACGAGACACGGCCCAGCCACTGTGCCGGGCGCCGCTCGAGCAGGTCATTCAATCGCGGCCATCCGATCGCCGCGATGATGACGATCACGGCGCCGACTCCCGCGAGCCCCCACAGCGCTCTGCTCGCAGCGCTCCCCGGATCGGCGATCGGACGGGCGAGCCAGCTCGCGATGAGCAGCAGGAGCCCGAGGGTCGTTGCGGCGGGCCAGAAGATCTTGCTGCGCGGGCGCCGCATCCAGTCCCGCAGGTCATCCAGGCGAACGGCCATGAGTGTTCCGAGCAGGAACACGGGCAGATAGACGAGAGCATCCACATCGACGATGCGACCGACCACGGTCAGCACGCACGCGCCGGCAGCCGCGATCAGCGCCTGCCGGCGCAGGAGTACCGCGAGCCCGACGAAGAGGGGGAGCGCGAGCGAGAAGATCAGCTCCCAGCGAAGCGACCACAGCACGTTGTTGATGTCGTAGCTGGCCGGAATCAGCGAGGCCTCACCGAGGAACGAACCCCAGGTGACCGTCGTCGCCTGGGCATTCTGCATCCACGAGCCCTCTGGCATCGTCGAAGCGTCACGCGGGACGAGGGCGATCAGCAGCGTCGCGAACACGAGTGACGCCCACACCGGCAGATAGAGCCGCAGCACGCGCGTGACGTAGTAGCGGGACCACACGAATCCTCCGCGCAGCACCGGAAGCGCGACGACGAGGCCCGAGAGGACGAAGAACACCAGCACGGCCTCGGTGCCGGCGAAGGCGAGCTTGCCGGGACTCTGAGTGAGCCACGCCGCCAGAGACCCGCTCAGGTGCGGCATGGCGATCAGACTGCAGTGGTAGACGACGACGACCAGCGAGGCCACCCCGCGCACGCCGTCCACGCTCGCTATCCGTTGAGAACCAGACATCTGCAGCAACGCTAGTGCCCGGGGCTGAGCCTAAGCTGGCCGTATGAGCGAGACGCGTGTGCACCTGTCCAAGACCGAACCCGACGCATACAAGGCGCTCGAGGAGTTCTCTCGCACGGTCGGCGGCATCTGCGCGGCGAACGGCATCGACGATCGCCTGAAAGAGATCGTCATGATCCACTGCTCGCAGCTGAACGGGTGCGCCTTCTGCACCCGCGTGCACCTCGATCGGGCGGTGACTGCGGGCATCGACACCGACACCATCACCCAGATCGCGACCTGGCGCGAGAGCGGTGTGTTCTCCGAACGGGAGCGCGCGGCACTCGAACTCGCCGAGGCGTTCACCTTCATCGCTGACGAAGGCATCTCCGACGACGTGTACAACCGGGTCGGCAGCGTGTTCACCGAGAAGGAGTACGCGGCGCTCAGCTGGGCCTGCGTCTCCATCAACGCGTTCAACCGGGTCGTCATCGCCGGGCGCTACCCCGTGCCTCCGCGCGGAGCGAAAGCCGCAGAATGAGTGTGCTCACCGTCGGGGGCGTCTTCAATGCGCGTGATGTCGGCGGTATTCCGAGTGCTCGTGGTCGCGTGCGTGAGGGAATGCTGCTGCGGTCGGGGAGCCTCGTCGCCGCGAACGATGCGGGGATCGCGGAACTCGAGCGCCGCGTCGGACGCATCGTCGATCTGCGTGACGAGCAGGAGGTGACCGATGCGCCGTCCGCGGTGACCTCGATCGCCACGACGCACCTTCCGCTCTTCCTCGGATCAGTGGCGTCGTTCTTCGACGACGACCTCGGTCTCGAGGAGATGTACCGGCAGCTCCTTGACGAGAGCGGCGAACGGCTCGTCGATGCGGTGCGCGTGATCGCCCGCGGAGAGCGGACTCTCGTGCACTGCACCGTCGGCAAGGACCGCACCGGCGTGACCATCGCACTGGCGCTGTCGGCCGTCGATGCCGACCGCGACGCGGTGATCGCCGACTACGCGCTCACGGCGTCGCAGCTTCCGGAGGAGCGCAATCGTCGCATCATCGCATTCCTGAAGGCGCAGCACCCGCATTCGGAGAACGCGATCGCGCTGGCCACGCTGTCGCCCGCCGAGGTCATGCACGCACTGCTCGCCGAGGTCGACTCGAGATGGGGATCGACGGCGGACTATCTGATGGCGAACGGGCTCGCCGACTACGAGCTCACCGAACTGCGATCGACCCTCATCGAGCGTTGAGAGCGGGTGGCGGTCGACCAAGGTAAGGCAACCCTTCTTCGGTGCTACGATAGATGGATCATGATCACGACCACCGACATCCGCAGCGGCCGCGCCGAGCGCCGAGCCGCGCGTCGGCGTTCGCACCACCTGGTGACCGCAGACGAGAATTCGCTGCTGGAGCTCGAGACGTTCCTGGCGACTCTGCCGCTGTGCGCCTCGGGCCGTGTCTTCATCGAGGTCGCCGATGCGAGCGACATCGGCACGGTCGAGGCGCCCGCGCGCATGACTGTGACCTGGCTCGCACGATCATCGCGCAGCGGCGCCCCGGGCAGCGGACGCAGTTGCGCACCCGGCGCAGCGCTTGCGCGAGCGACGTGCGCATGGGCTGATGAGATGCTGTGCGATGACGAGCACCCCACGCACATCACGCTGCTGGGGGGATACCTCGGCACCGCCGACGTCTTCGAGCACCTCACCGGAGCGCTCGACGTGCCGGCTTCGACGATCAGCGTCCCTGAGCGCTTCGGCCTCGTAGCCGTCGAGCGCTGACGTAATTGCCATCCTCGAGACCGGCCTCGATCTCGAATCGGTTTCTCAGCGGGTCCCGGCCTGCGAAGAGGTACAGCACCGGCATGAGGAAGCCGTAACGCAGCCACTGCGCCTTGTGCACGGCCTCGTGACGCAGGACGGCATCGGTGGGATTCGTCTCGCCGGTCAGGTAGCACCCGCCCACGCAGACGCCCCCGCGGTTGAACGTCCACTTCGGCATGCCGCGGAAGACCCACAGTCCTTTGCGGCGCTCGACCGGGCCGGTGCTCCACAGCGTCCCCCAGGTCCAGCCCACGGCTGTTCCCCAGGCGTACCCCACGCGACTGATCGGAGAGCGCAGCAGGAATGACGGGATGCGCCGGTCGAAACGCCGTCCTCGCTCCAGTGCGGCCGCCGCGACCGGACGCCAGTCGTGAGCGGCCTCAGGACGGGTCATGCCACGGCCCCCACCAGGCGCAGAATCGCCCCGAGATCGTCGACCGCATCCAGCGGCGAACGAGGAGCGAACCCGGAGATCGTCGCACCGGCCAGCGGAACCCGCGCACGCAGCGCGCGGATGGCTGACGCGAGAGCAGGGGCGGTGACGCCGAACGGGGCCGCGGTGGAGACCCCGGCGATCTCGGCCGGGTCGAGCACATCGACATCGATGTGCACCCACACCCGTGACGCGCCTGTCGCGACGACGGCTGATGCGAGAGCATCGGGGTCATCGAGATCGCCGACGCTCAACCGTCTGAGAGCCGCGAACGGCTCCTGCTCGGCGTCATCGATGACACGGGCGCCGACGGCGACCACTCGATCGGCGGGGAGCCCGGGGGAGAGCGCGAGCTGCGGCTCGCCCTCTCCCAGGATCGCCCGCAGTGCCATGCCGGAGAAGGCGCCGGAGGGTGAGGTCTGATCGGTGTGCAGATCGGGGTGGGCGTCGCACCACACGATGGCGAGATCGTCGCGGTCCAGTGCGGCGAGCGCGGCGACGGTCACGCTGCAGTCGCCCCCGATCACGATCGTGTCGTCGTGGATCGTGTCGGAGATCATCGTGCGGATGCGCTGCAACGAGCTCAGCCGGTGGACTCCGGTGCCGAGCGACTCACCCGCTTCCACCGGAACCTCGAGCACCGTCGTGGCGTTGCGAGGCAGGTCACCGGCGATGGCGGATGCCCCGTCGACGAGCAGCATGGCGCGCGCGGACGGAGAGCCCTGCCACTGCGGAACAACCAGGAATCGGGCCACGAGGACCTCCCCACATGAAGACGGATGCCCCGGAGCGCGGGGCCCGGGGCATCCGGAGTCTCAGGACTCGATCTGCGACTGCGCCTGACCGCCGGCCTTCAGCTCGGCCAGTCGTGCTTCGACCTCGGTGAGCTCGCCGAGGTCCTCGAGGCTCTCGAACTGCGCATCGAGACTGGACGCGGCCAACTCGACCTTGCCCTGTGCGAGTGCTTCCTGGCGACGTACCTTGTCCTCGAAACGGCCGAGCTCGCTGGTCGGGTCGAGGACGTTGATCGACGACACGGCGTCCTGCACCTTGCTCTGCGCCTCGGCGACCTTGGCGCGGGCGAGGAGTTCGCTGCGCTTGGCCTTGAGCTCGCCGAGCTTCTCCTTCATGCCGTTCAGACCGCTCTTGAGCTTGTCGACGACCTCGGTCTGGGCGGCGATGGTAGGTTCTGCACCGGTGGCTTCGCGCTCGGCGCTGATCTGGCGCTGCAGCGCGATCTTGGCGAGGCTGTCGAACTTGTCTGCGTCGGCCGTCTCGCCCGCGCCGCGCAGTTCATCCGCCTTGCGGCTGGCGGCGAGGGCCTTGTTGCCCCAGTCCCGCGACGCCTGGACATCCTCCTGGTGGTCGCGCTCGAGCAGCCGGAGGTTGCCGATCGTCTCGGCGATGGCGGCCTCGGCGTCGGCGACGTTGTTGGTGTAGTCGCGCACCAGCTGGTCGATCATCTTCTGCGGGTCTTCGGCAGAGTCGATGAGCGCGTTGATGTTGGCCTTCATCAGGGTGGAGATGCGACCGAAGATGGACTGCTTGGTCATGGTGGTTCCTTTCGGTTGGGACGGAGTCCTTGGAGATCGTGCAGGTCGTGAGCGCGAGAAGAACGAGCGGATGCTAGAACCGACCCCCTCGTGATCGGCCGCCGCTGCGGGAGCTGCTGCGCGATGATCCGCCGCCGAAGCTCGACGGTCTGCTGCTGCGGCCGCCTCCGCTCGAGCGCCAGCCACCGCCGGAACTCCAGCCGCCGCCGCCGCCGCCTCCTCCGCCACCGCTGAAGAGGCCGCCGATGATTCCGCCGAGGATGGCGCCGCCGATGTCGCTGCCGCCCCGGTTGCTGTAGCCGCCGCCGTACCCGCCGTAGCCCCCGCCGAGACCGCCGGTGCTGAACGCATCGACCTCGCTGCGCGCGGCGGAGAGGGCCTCGGAGGCGAGGCTGTACGCGCGGCTGGCGCGTTCGGTGGCGTGGACGGGATCATTCGCCTGCGCGGCGATCGCCTCGGAGTACGCGGCGTTGGCCTCGGCGAGCCGGGTGCGCGCCGTCGCACCGATCGCCCCGCGCCTGGTCATGATGAAGTCGTTCGCCGTGGCGATCTCGGCCTGTGCCTGGGTGAGACGCTGCTCGAGCATCCGCTGAGCGCGCTGGGCCTGTTCGGTCGCCTGCCTCACCTGCCCGAGCACGGCATCGATGTCGGTGTTCGTCCGGGTCAGCGAGTCGAGGATCTGCTGCGGGTTGCGCGACGGGCTCTGCAGGGCGGCGCGCGCCGCATCGATGTTCGAGCGGGTCCTGGCGATGACGGGGGCGAGCTGGCCCTGCGGGTCGGCGATGGCGCCGGCGGCGGCGATGTCGGCCTCGAGATCGGTGACCACGGCGCGGGCCTGGTCCTCGATGACCGCGAATCCTGCGCCCAGAGAGGTGACCGCGTCGACGAGGGCCTCGCTCTGCTCGACAGACTCTTCTGCCGTGCGGATCGAGAAGGCGGCCTCACCGTTCTTGCCTGCGGCGATCGCGTCAGCCGCCTCCGCGATCTCGGTGTCGGCGAGGGCGAGACGCTGCTGCGCCTGCGCAGGGTTGTCGGCGACAGGGGCGAGAGCCGATGCATCATACGTCTGAGCGAGCGTCGCGAGCGCGGGAGCGGCCGTCGACAACGTCTGCTCCGCCGTTGCTCGGCGCGCCTTGATGCGCTCGAGGGCCTGCGGCGCCTCGGCCTCGAGCTTGCGCAGCTCTTCGAAAGACTCGATGTTCTCGTTGAGAAGGTCGTCGGCTTCGTCGCACAGCTGGATGATCCGGATGTGCCACGCGCGACGCTGCTCGTCGGTGTCGGGGATCTCATCGTCGAGCTGCTGCTTGAGCGCGAAGGCCTCGGCGATCTTCGCTGCGGCGGCCTCGACGACCTGTGTGAAGGCCGCGGTCGAATCGTCGCCGTACTGGGCGATCGCGAAGCCGAGTTCCTGACGGCTCGACGTGATCGCATCGTCGGCCTGCACGAGCGCGCTGCCCGCCTGCCGCTCGAGCTCGTCGTCGCTCACCGACGCGTACGGATCGTTCGGATCAGGGATCGACGCCGACTCCGTGCGCTGCTTCTTCTTCGATCGCGAGACGAGCACGATGATCAGGACCACCGCGGCGACGATGACGATCACGATGATCAGCCAGACAACCCCTCCGCCATCGGTGCTGCCCTGGCCGGGAAAGGCGTCGGCCGCAGCGATCGCGGCGCCGTCCCAGTCGCCGGCGCGCAGGCCGCTCTCCATGGCCTGCGTCACGCGGTCGAGCTCGCTGTCGTCGAGAGGGCCGTCTGCGTCGGCCGAGATCGCGTACTGACCCGCGTCGACGGCGACGGCGACGAGGTACTGATCGACGCCGAGGCCGTTCTCGATCGCGGTCTGGTCGGTCCACGCGACGCTGTCGGAAGGATCGGTGAACTCGTCCACGAACACGATGTAGAGGTCGCCGCCGTCGGCGTCTGCGAGCTCCGAGAGACGGGAGTTGACGGCCTCGACCTCGGTCGAGGAGAGCACGCCCGCCTCGTCGGTGACGAATCCTGAATCCATCGTCACCGGAGCGGTCGCCATCGCGGAGGAGGCCGCAGCGCCAGAGACGAACACCGCCGCGATCAAGCCCAGCATGATCGTGAACCGAGTCCGCATTCTGCTCCCTCCGTGGGGCTCGAGCCCCAGCGATCCGAGTCTATTCACTACCGACGACAGACGATAGCGACTCTATGGAAACAGTCTGTGTCGCCGCCGGGAAGGACGGTGCGGACGCATACGCTGGAGGGCATGGACGACAGGTACGGCGCCGACGTGCTCGCAAAGGGCTGGCAGCAGCGCGGCGCGAAGAAGGTGCGTGACGTCGCCGCCGATGTCGACCTGGTCGTCGAGGTCGCCGATGACGGATACTGCGGAGCGGTGACGCGCGTGCAGGGTGGGAACGTCGAGCTCGAGGACTACAAGGGTCGCAAGCGCGTCTTCCCGCTGGGCGGCGGATTCATGATCGACGGCGAACCCGTGCGACTGCATCCGCCGATGAGGGCGGAGCGGGGGCCGAGGCGAACAGCATCCGGGTCGTTCGCGGTCGACGATCATCGCGCGCGCATCGCGCTTCCCAGTCGGATCCTCGTCGAGGGCAAGCACGATGCCGAACTCGTGGAGAAGGTCTGGGGAGCAGATCTTCGGGTGGAGGGCGTCGTCGTCGAGTTCCTCGAGGGCGTCGACAAGCTCGATGAGCTGCTGGCGACGGAACCCCCGAGCGCGAAGCGCCGGTACGGTGTGCTCGTCGACCACCTCGTGCAAGGGTCGAAGGAGACCCGCATCGCAGATGCCGTCCTCCGGGGGCCGCACGGAGAGCACCTGAAGATCGTCGGGCATCCGTTCATCGACGTCTGGCAGTGCGTGAAGCCGCAGGCGCTGGGCATCGCGCGCTGGCCGGAGATCCCGCGCGGCACGGATTGGAAGACCGGGATCTGCAAGGCTCTCGGCTGGCCGTACCAGGATCAGGGCGACACGGGTCGTGCGTGGCAGCACATCCTCAGCAGAGTGCGCACGTACCGTGACCTGGAGCCCGAGCTGCTCGGGCGCGTCGAGGAGCTCATCGATTTCGTGACGGAGCCGGCCGGATACGCTTGAGGCATGGCTGAACCCCGTACCTTCCGCGATGAACCGGTCTCGTTCGTGCGCCGCAGCGGACGGATGTCGGAGGCGCAGGAGCGCGCCTTCGAAGAGCTCGCACCGCACTACCTCCTCGATGTGCCGCGCGACATCGCATCGACCAGTGTGCACCCGGATGCCCGGATGGATCCCGCAGTCGAGTACGGCCGTAGCGCACCGCTGATCATCGAGATCGGTTCGGGCCAGGGCCACGCCATCGTCTCGGCGGCATCTGCGCGGCCCGGCGATGATTTCCTCGCTGTCGAGGTGTTCCGCGCCGGGCTCGCCCGGACCATGCTCGATGCCGACAAGGTCGGCGTGCGCAACCTGCGCCTCATCGAGGCGAACGCACCGGAGGTCCTCTCGACGTACCTGCCCGAGGGGGCGGCATCCGAAGTCTGGATATTCTTCTCCGACCCGTGGCACAAGAAGCGCCACACCAAACGGCGCCTGATCCGCCCTGGATTCGGGGATGCTGCCGCGCGTGCGATCGCCGACGGCGGAATGCTGCGCCTGGCGACCGACTGGGAGGACTACGCTCTGCAGATGCGCGAGGTGCTCGACGCGGAGCCGCTGTTCGAGCGCGCGTTCGGCGGCGAATGGGCCGAGCGATTCGACGGACGCGTGATGACGGCATTCGAACGCAAGGGGATCGCCAAGGGGCGCGAGATCCGGGATCTCGTGTACCGGCGGAAGCCCCGGGAATGACCCGCACGGCGCTCGCGTGGCCGGCACGGCTCGCACCAGCGGTGCTGGTGTGCCTCGCAGCTCCCGCATTCTTCGTCGCGGAGATCGCGTGGCTCGGCGGGGTGCTGCTCCTGGCGGGGGTCGGAACCGCCTGGCTGATCGAGCGCGGAGCGGCAGCGGGATCCGGCCCATCTCTCACACGCGACCTGTCGCTCATCGCGATCGGGATGCTCATCGTCAGCGCGATCCCGCTGGCGGCCGAACTCGACAACCACGCGATGCTGCGGTTCACGCTCGCCCTCGGCGGCGCTGTCCTCGTGCCGTACGCGGTCTCCCGGTTCGTGTTCCGAGACCGCGCGATCGGCTTCCCCTGGCGCACGGGGAAGCGTTGGGGCAGGCTCCAGTGGACGTGGCTGATCGCCGTGCTGGTGCTCGGCTGGCTGATCCTGCCGTTCTACTTCATCACCAGCGGTGTCTACATGAACTGGCCCGTGGTCGATACGCCTGAGCTGATCGCCAGGCTGTTCGTCGGGGTGGGCGCGGTCGGCATCTGGGACGAGCTGTTCTTCATCTGCACCGTGTTCGCGCTGCTGCGTCGGCATTTTCCGGATGCGATGGCGAACGCGCTGCAGACGATCGTGTTCGTCTCTTTCCTGTGGGAGCTCGGTTACCGCGAATGGGGACCGGTGCTGACGATCCCCTTCGCGCTCCTGCAGGGATACATCTTCCTGAAGACGCACTCGCTCGCCTACGTCGTCACCGTGCACCTGCTGTTCGATGCCGTCGTGTTCGCGGTTCTCGTCCATGCCCACAATCCCGGACTGCTGCCGATCTTCCTGGTGTGATCACCCCGCAGCGATCCGCCCGATCTCGGCGATCGCGCGCTCGAACTCCTCGATAGTGAGGGTGACGTCCGATGTCCCGGTGACGTCGGTGATGATCGCCATGAACGCGGCGATGACCATCGAGACGGTCAACGACGCCTCGCGGACGGGGTCCGCAGGAGAGAGGACCCTGCGGAGCGGATTCTCTGCGAACCACTGCGCTGCCAGGGCGGTCAGCTGGGTGCCGATCGGACCGAACTGCGTGAGCACGATGCTCTGCGTCTCGGGCTGCTCGGCGAGCAGTCGCGCTCGTCCGGCCGCGACGACCGGGTTGATCTCGGCATGGGGGAGAGACGCGAGTACGACGGTGAACAGCATGGTCGTGCTGCTGCGGGCATCCGCGGGATCGAGCAGTTCTCGGGCGCGTTCGTGCGGGAGCATCTGCAGGGGACGGCCGAAGATCGCGGCCTCTCTGGTCGGCATGTAGTTGAAGAAGGTGCTGCGCGACACGTCGGCGCGATCGCAGATGGCAGGGACGGTCACCGCGGCGTGTCCGTGGGCGAGCGCCAGCGTGACGGCGGCCTCTTCGATCGCGTTCTCGGTGGCGCGCTTCTTGCGTGCGCGACGGTCCGGTTCCTGTGCCATCATGAACGTAGTCTAACTTTGGACTCGATGCAGAGACAGGATTCCTCCGTGAGCGTTCAAGATGCCGTGGCAGCCGCAGAACCCCGTGCAGAGCATGACGGGTACTTCGCGCCGGACAGCGTGTCTTGGCGCGTGTTCGCGGATCCCGCCTCGAAGCTCGGCGGCATGGCGGCGCTGCTCCTGCAGGCACTCAACCCGCACATGATGCGGGTGTTCTACAACGCCACGGAATCGCACGGAGACGCGGCCGGGAGGGACGAGCGCACAGGGCGCTACTTCGAGACGGTCGTGTTCGGCGACCGGGCCCATGCGGATGCGGCATCCGCAGCGGTACGGCGAATGCACGTGCACGCCACCTGGACCGACGCCGTCACCGGTGAGGTGCTGCGCGCCGACAAGCCGGAGTGGCTGGCGTGGACGCACAACACCTTCGTGTTCGCCCTCCTGCGCGCCTCTCAGGAATTCGGAGTCGAGATCACCGACGCCGAGGCCGACCGGTTCATCGTCGAGCAGCACGTCGCGGCGCGCCTGATCGGGATCGAGGATGCGTCGCTGCTGCCATCGAACGCGGCCGAGCTGACGGAGTACATCGACGCGCAGACGCACTGGCTCGCACTCGGCGTCGAGGCCGCAGAGGTGACGCGCGGCCTGCGCCGACCCGTGCTGCGCGGCAACCCGTTCAAGGTGTGGACCGTCGTCATCGTCACTGACGGCGTGCTGCATCTGCTGCCGGACTGGGCACGACTCCTGTACGGCATCGAGGGGCGCCCGATGAACCTCCGCAGCGCCGCGCGCACCACCAAGCACCTCATCTCCGGCGCGCGGAGATCCAAGACGTACAAGCAACTCGTCGACGAAGCGTGCGCGAGAGTACAGGATCACCCCTACCGCAAGGTGCGCAGGACCGCTGCTGCACGGTGAGCACGGTCCGCGGTCGGCGCCTCCCGTCGTGATCTTCTGACGTGGCAGAATGTTCGCTGTGCTGATCATCGGTCTCGTGCTCGCCGCTCTTGCGGCGGCGTTCCACGTGTTCATCTTCGTGCTCGAGTCGGTGCGGTGGACGGATCCCGAAACGCGGAGGATCTTCGGTGTCGCCAGTGCGGAGGACGCGCAGACGACGAAGTCGCTCGCGTTCAATCAGGGTTTCTACAACCTCTTCCTCGCGCTCGCGACGCTGCTCGGCATCGTCCTCGTGCTGTCCGGCCAGGCGACCGTCGGACTCACCCTGGTGTTCGCCGGAACCGGAATGATGCTCGCCGCGGCCCTCGTGCTCGTGCTCTCCAACGTGAAGATGGCAAGGTCGGCGGCGATGCAGGGCGGTCTCCCGCTGCTGGCGGTCGTCGTCACCGCGATCGCAGTGACGATCAGCTGATCGCTTCGACCGGTTGACGGAGCAGCGTCCGACGGCGCTCCGGTGCTCCTCTGCGCGGGTCGCTGAAATACACCTCATGGTGCTTGCCCGCCAGCGCCAGACCATGCCGGGGGATGAACTCGTCGTGCATCTCGGCGAGCACGGGTGCTTCCTCGTCGAACGCGCCGATGTGCAGTGTCTGCACGCTGCGGCCCTCGGCGAATGAGCCGAAGCGCACGTCATGGACGCGCGCGTCCGCCTTCTTCGCGGATGCGGTGGCGACGGCGTCCGCGAACATCTCGTGGGTGATCCAGTCGGGCTGCATGATCATGAGCGTCCAGTCCCACTCGGACTTGTCGCGCGACGTCGTGAACGACTCATGATCGTCGGCCCACCACAGCCCTTCGAGGGGCATCACCGTGTAGTCGCGACCCTGCGTGCTCCTGCTGGCGAACTTCAGCGTGTACGCGATCGGGTAGAGCGCTTCGATCGCGGTGGTGAATTCCGGTGCGGTGTTCGGATCGCCGTGCCCGTCGATCATGAGGTAGTTCAGCTCAGGGACGTCGACGATGTCGAAGCGTCCTCTTCGTGCGCGATACGCGTCGATCGTCTTCTTGAAGTCGACCTTCGATGACATGACGCTCAGCCCCGCGCAGACGGTTCAGCTCCGTGCGCGCTCGGTGATGTAGGCGCGCAGCCGCTGCTCATCATCGGGCATCTCGGTCACGCGTTGCGGAGCGTCCAGCAGCGCCTGCGTCTCCGCATCCGGCGCAACCCTCTCGCCGAGAGCCTCTTCGATGAGCTCCGCGAACTTCGCGGGCTTGGCCGTCTCGAGGACGAGCATCGGGATGCCGTCTGCGAGGTGCTCGCGGGCGACCTTCACCCCATCGGCGGTGTGCGGATCGATCGTGACACCTGACTTGTCGTGCACGTCGCGGATGGTTGCGAGACGGTCGGCGTGAGTGCTGTGGCCGCTGACGATCCCGAACTCCTGGAGGAAGCGCTCGTGCTCGGCGGAGAGATCGATCTCATCGCGCTCCTCGAGCTCGTGCCAGGCTGCGGCCGTGCGCTCGGGATCACGGCCGAGGAGGTCGAAGACGAACCGCTCGAGGTTGGATGCGCGTGAGACATCCATCGACGGGCTCGAGGTCGCGAGAGTATCGGCGGACGAGCGCGGGCGGTAGTGCCCGGTGCGGAAGAACTCGTCGAGCACATTGTTCTCATTCGTCGCGAGGACGAGTTCACGGATCGGCACACCCATCGTCCGGGCGTAGTGACCGGAGAGGATGTTCCCGAAGTTCCCCGACGGCACAGCGAACGAGACCTCGTAGGTCGCGCGATCGGCCTCGGCCACCGCATCCGTCGCGCGCAGCCACGCCCACACGTAATAGACGATCTGCGCTGAGATCCGTCCGAAGTTGATCGAGTTGACGGCACCGATGCTGTGCGTGCGCTTGAAATCGAGGTCGGTGTTCAGCCGCTTCACGAGGTTCTGGCAGTCGTCGAAGACGCCCTCGACGGCGATGTTGTGCACATTCTCGTCCTGCAATGAGTACATCTGCGCGCGCTGGAACGCGCTCATGCGTCCCTGCGGGGAGAGCATGAAGATCGAGACGCGGTCGAGTCCGCGCAGCGCATGCTCTGCGGCGGACCCGGTGTCACCGGAGGTAGCCCCGAGCACATTGAGCACGCGGTCGCGCTTCTCGAGCACGTACTCGAGGGCTTCGCCGAGGAACTGCATCGCCATGTCCTTGAACGCGAGCGTCGGCCCCTCGGAGAGGCCCACGAGCGTCAGCCCGTCGGCGGACGTCAGCGGGACGATCTCTTCGGCGGCGAACTTTCCGTCGCCGTACGCGCCAGAGGTGAGGCGGGCGAGGTCGTCGCGGGGGATGTCGGTGGCGTACAGGCCGATGATCTCGGTCGCGAGCTGCGGGTAGGTCAACAGACGCAGGCGTTCGAGGTCGTCAGCGGAGAGGTGCGGAATGGTGTCGGGGACCGCGAGTCCGCCGTTGGGGGCGAGCCCTTCGAGGAGGACATCGCTGAACTGTCCGAGCGTGCCGCCGCGTGTGGAGATGTACTGCAAGTCTCGAACCTCGTTCGTGCTGGAGATGGATGCCGGGATCTTCGGTTCCATCGTAGAGCGTGGCGGACCTCCGTGACGTCAGCGCTCCACGCGGGCGCTGCCGGGCCACTGCGGCGACGCGGGGAGAAACGCGCGGCGTCCCGGGCGAATCGGACGCGGTCGCCACCGATGATATTGTCGATCAGTACGCCTCCGTAGCTCAGTGGATAGAGCGCCGGTTTCCGGTACCGTAGGTCGCAGGTTCGACTCCTGTCGGGGGCACGGAACGCTGAAAAGGACCACCCATCGGGTGGTCCTCTTCACGGTTCGAGATCGGGTTCGCCGCCGGCTTCGGTCACCGGCGCCGCTTCGATGTCAGCGAGGGCTGCGGCGACGCGCTCTGCGAGATAGCGGTGGCCGTCGGTGGAGGGATGCCGTTTGCCGACCTCCACGTCGATGACGGCGAGGTAGTTCTGCTCGGTGATCCATTCTTCCTGCACGGGGGAGATGTACCACCAGCCACGGGCACCGGCGAGAGCGGCGAGATCCTGATCGATGCGGGCGGTTCCTGCTTCGACAGGCAGGATGTGCGGTGCGGGGCCGAGAACGACGATCGCCGCTTCCGGGTACGTCGCCGCCAGGGCGTCCCACGCAGCGGTCACTGCCTCGCGGTAGCCCTCGGCTCCCTGAGCCCGGTCGTTGATCGAGCCCTGGAGGATGACGAGATCGGGATCGAGCGCCGGGTCCAGCGCGGCGATGCGCTCGCCGAAGCTCGGGCCGTCGATACCGGGCGTCAGGTATCCGCTGCCGCGCACACCGTCGACGACCGTTCGGCCGTCCAGCAGCTCCGCCAGCACGTAGGCGTATCCGCGGGTCACCTCGCTCGCCGCGGACCCGTAGGTCCACGAATCGCCGAAGACGAGCACGTCGGGGTGCTCCGGCAGCACGAGGGGGGTCGGCGCCACCATCACGAGCTCCTCCGACGCGAGGATCGGCGCGTCGGTCGTTACCGGAGCCCACGGCCGCCATACGCCCAGAACAGCACCGGAGACGGCCAGCGCCAGTACTGCTGTCAGCGCCGCCGCGCGCCCGCGCCGACGTGTCCTTCCCCAACCCATGGGATGAGGGTAAGCGATCGAATGGCGGGCACCAACTCGCGGCCTAGAATCAAAGGGATATGAACCCCGATACTCTCGCCGAAGCCATCCTCTCCGTCGTCACGCCGATCGCCGCATCCCTGCGCCCGGACGAGACGCTCGACCTCGACGTCGCCGACGTCGTGCTGGAGCGACCGCGCAACCGCGACCACGGGGACTGGGCATCGAACATCGCGATGCGCCTCGCCAAGCGACTCGGAACGAACCCTCGCGATCTCGCCCAGCGGATCGCGGACGAGATCTCGCACGTCGACGGCGTCGCCAGTGCCGAAGTCGCGGGGCCGGGCTTCATCAACTTCCGGTTGGATGCCGCGGCAGCAGGCGTGCTCGCCAGGACGATCGTCGATGCCGGCGACGCTTACGGCACCAACGACTCGCAGGCCGGCGTCAGCGTGAACGTCGAGTTCGTCTCGGCGAACCCCACGGGCCCGCTGCACATCGCCCATACGCGCTGGGCAGCGCTCGGCGATTCCATCGTGCGCCTCCTCCTCGCCAGCGGGGCCAACGCCGTGCGGGAGTACTACATCAATGACGCCGGCGCGCAGATGCAGCGGTTCGCCGCATCCGTCGTCGCCGCGGCGAAGGGGGAGCCGACCCCGGAGGGCGGATATCCAGGGGCGTACATCGCCACGCTGGCGGCGCGGGTCGTCGAGGCCCGCCCCGATCTGCTCGGCCTTCCCGAGGCGGAGCAGCTGCAGGTCGCCGAAGACCTTGCGTACGAGTACCAGCTCGCCGAGATCAAGAGCTCACTCGACGCGTTCAACGTGCCCTTCGACGTCTGGTTCTCGGAGCGCACCCTGCATGCGAAGGGCGCCGATGGCACCAGCCTCATCGACCAGGCGGTCGACCGGCTCCGCGAGCAGGGCCATGTCTTCGACGAAGACGGCGCGGTATGGGTGCGCACGACCGACTTCGGTGACGACAAGGACCGCGTCATCCGCCGTTCCAACGCCGAGTACACGTATTTCGCCGCCGATGCCGCGTACTACCTGAACAAGGGCGACCGCGGCTTCGAGAACAAGATCTATCTGCTCGGGGCCGATCATCACGGCTACGTGCATCGTCTGAAAGCCGTCGCCGGTGCCGCAGGAGACGACCCGGAGAAGAACATCCAGGTGCTCATCGGTCAGATGGTGTCGATCGGCGGCGCACGTCTCTCCAAGCGCGCCGGCAACATCATCGAGATGGACGATCTCCTCGATTGGCTCGGATCCGACGCGCTGCGTTATTCCCTCGAGCGCTCGCCAGCCGATTCGCCGCTCGATCTCGACCCGGAGCTGCTGCAGAAGCGCACGAACGACAACCCGGTCTTCTACGTGCAGTACGCGCACGCGCGCACGCACAACGTCGGTCGCAACGCCGCGGATTCCGGAGTCGATCGCTCCGAGTTCGCTCCGGAGACCCTCACGCACGAGACGGAGTCGGCCCTGCTGGGGGCGCTGCAGGAGTTCCCGCGCATCGTCGCCTTCGCCGCCTCGGTTCGCGAGCCGCACCGCGTCGCGCGCTATCTCGAGGAGCTGGCCGGCCTGTACCACCGCTGGTACGACAACTGCCGCGTCACTCCGCTCAGCGATGCCCCGATCGAGAGCGTGCACCGTACACGGCTGTGGCTGAACGATGCCACCGGCCAGGTGCTGCGCAACGGTCTCGGTCTGCTCGGCGTCTCCGCCCCGGAGCGGATGTAGCTCCCATGTCGGATGCGGGAACGGTGAAGCGCAGGGCGCGATGGCCCTGGGTGCTCGTCATCATCCTGGTGGTGCTCGCCGTGCTCGCTGTCGCCGCGGAGCTCATCACGCGCGCGGTGCTGCCGGGCGTCGTCCGCGGCATCGTCGTCGAACAGCTCGATCTGCCCCAGGAGCAGCAGCTCGATGTCGAGGCTCAGGGGCTCCTGCTGCCGCAGTTGATCGGCGGGCGGCTGGATGAACTGCACCTCACGACCGATTCGGTGACGATCGGCGGCATCACCGGCGCAGCGGACGTGACGGCGGTCGGTGTCCCGCTGGGCGGGGGAGACATCTCCGATGCGCACGGCACGGTGCGCATAGACCAGGGGCAGTTCACCGCCCTGGTGGCGGCGTCGGAGCTGCCGATCGACGAGATCTCCTTCGCTGCCCCCGATGTGACCGCTGCGGGGAGCTTCGCCGTGTTCGGCGTTCCCGTACCGGTCTCCGTGACGGTGACCCCGGCAGCGGATGCCGGTGAACTGCTGCTCACACCCGTGGAAGCCCGGATCGGCGGCGTCGCGCTGAACGCCGCCGAGATCGCGGACCGATTCGGAGGCATCGCCGAGCAGCTCACGGAACCGCAGCGCATCTGCATCGCCGATCAGCTCCCCGCTGGGATCACGATGACCGGCCTGCAGATCGACGGCGAGCAGGCCGTCATCGATATCGACGTCGACGGGGCCATCGTCACCGACTCGTCCCTGCAGGAGAACGGCTCCTGCGCCTAGCCTGCGTCGCGCTCAGCGGCCTCGGCCTTCTCCGCCGTCCGCAGGGCCTTCGTCGCGATCATGACGTCCGCCCGCGCGCGCTGAACCCGGCGCTGCGCGAACGTCCGCGCGCCCTCGGTCGATGCGACCCGGTCGCGAGCCTCCTCCGCACCGGTGGTGATGTAGGCGCACGCGATGAGGATGACCTGGGTGGAGAGGTTCATCCAGATCAGCAGGGCGAGCAGCGAGGCGAAGGACGCCAGCAGAGGGTTCGAGGTCGCGCCCCCCACGAAGAGGCTCGAGAGCTCCTGCAGAACGAGCAGGCCGACTCCGCCGAGCAGCGATCCCGCCCAGATCGAGCGCGCTGGCGCGCGTTCTCCGGAGAGCAGGCGGTGGACGCCCAGGATCAGCAGAACATCCAGCGCGAAGACCACCAGCAGCGACACGAGCTGGATACCCCACGCGGCGGCCACGGAGTCGGATGGCAGACCGAGGAGATCGGTGAGGAAGTCGATCCCGATCCGGGCGGCGAATGTCACGGCCGCGGCGGCGATGAAGGCGACCGCGATGCCGAGCGCCAGTGCGAGGTTGCGCAGCACGACCCAGACGAAGAACACATCATCGAGCACCGTGCCCGCAATGCTGCGGACCGCGGTGCGCAGCGACCCGATCGCGCCCAGAGCCGCGCCGATCAGCGCCACCAGCGAGATGATGCCCGCGATGGAGAGACCTGCGGGAGCCTCGAGCACGGCGGGCTCCTTCACGACGCCGTTCGGCCCGACGAGCCCGGGGATGGCCGAGTCGATCGCGTCGAGGATCGCCTTCCACGCATCCGGGTTCCCCGCCAGCCAGATGGATGCGACCGAGAACCCGAGCAGCAGACCGGCGAAGACGCTGAACAGCGCGCGATACGTGATGCTGTCGGCGAGCATCGGACCGCGCCGTTCGGAGTACAGCAGGAAAGCGCGCACCGCCTTCAGGCGGAGCACCCACGCGATCACTGACTTCACCATCTTCATCCCCACACCGTAATGAATGGTGATCTTCATCCGCGAGGGGCTTGTCGGATGCCGGATCAACTGGGTCGGTGCCATAGAATCGGGGCAACCTCGCTCGGCCCGTCTTCGTTCGAGGATCCCCACTCCAAGATTGGTGCTGCGTGCTCTCTCCTGCCGACTCCCTCGCTCCGGACTGGCTCGTCATCCCCGACGACGCCAACGGCCTGGCGGACGGGGTCTGGCCGGCATCCGCGCATCGCGACGCCGACGGCGTGATCGTTCTCGGCGGGCTGCCCGTCGACGAGATCGTGCGCGCTCACGGGACTCCCGTGCTGGTCCTCGACGAGGACGAGGTCCGTGCCCGCGCCCGTGCCTTCCACGACGCGTTCGCCGCGGCCACCGCGCACCACGGTACGAGTGCTCGCGTCTACTACGCGGGCAAGGCCTTCCTCTCGACCGCGATCGCGCGATGGGTGGTCGAGGAGGGCCTCAACGTCGACGTGTGCACCGGGGGTGAACTCGCCGTCGCGCTCGCCGCGGGGGTGGAGCCGGCACGTCTCGGGTTCCATGGCAACAACAAGTCCGAGAGCGAGATCGAGCGGGCGGTGTCGGTCGGCATCGGCACGATCATCATCGACAGCGCGATCGAGGTCGAACGCGTGGCCGCGGCGGCCGAACGCGCAGGCACCGTCCAGCGGGTGCTGGTGCGGGTCAACAGCGGAGTGCACGCCGAGACCCACGACTTCCTGGCGACTGCGCACGAGGACCAGAAGTTCGGCATGACCTTCGCGGATGCGCTGACCGCTGTCGCCCGCATCCGCGAGCTCCCATCGCTCGACTTCCTCGGCGTGCACTGCCACATCGGGTCGCAGATCTTCGGCGTGGCCGGCTTCCGCGAGTCCGCAGCGCGGGTCCTCGAACTGCACGAGAAGCTCCTCGCAGGCGGCGAGGTCCCCCTGCTCAACCTTGGCGGCGGATTCGGAATCGCCTACACGAGCGTCGACGATCCGACGCCGATCGCGCGGCTGGCCGCAGAGATCGTCGACTCCGTCGCGGCCGGATGCGCCGAGCGCGGCATCCCACTGCCGATTCTCGCCTTCGAACCGGGCCGTGCGATCGTCGGCACCGCGGGGGTGACGCTGTACGAGGTCGGGACGACCAAACCGGTCACCCTCGATTCGGGTGCCAGCAGGCTCTATGTCAGCGTCGACGGCGGTATGAGCGACAACGCCAGGCCGGCGCTCTACGGAGCCCAGTACTCTGCGCGCGTCGCATCGCGCACGAGCACGGTTGCGCCAGCACTGACGCGCGTGGTGGGCAAGCACTGCGAATCCGGCGATATCGTCGTCGATCATGAGTATCTTCCGGCGGATGTCGCACCGGGAGACACACTGGCGGTGCCGGCCACCGGAGCCTACTGCGCTTCGCTCTCGAGCAACTACAACCACGTCCCCCGTCCCGCCGTCGTCGCCGTCGCAGGCGGCTCGTCCCGCGTCATCGTCCGCGGCGAGACCATCGACGACGTGCTGTCGCGGGACACCGGAATCAGCAATGAAGGAGCACGATGACCCAGCCTCAATCGAGTGGTCAGTACCGCCGTCTCAGAGTCGCGCTTCTCGGCGCCGGCGCTGTGGGTTCGCAGGTCGCCGACCTGCTGCTGCGCCACGGCGATGAACTGGCCGATCGTGCTGGTGCGTCGCTCGAACTGGCGGGCATCGCTGTTCGGGACGTCGATGCGCCGCGCGATGTCGATCTCCCGAAGGAGCTGTTCACGACCGATGCCGAGTCGCTGATCGTCGGCAGCGACATCGTCATCGAGCTCATGGGCGGCATCGAACCGGCACGGCTCAATATCCTGCTCGCGCTGAACTCGGGTGCTGACGTCGTCACCGCGAACAAGGCGCTGCTCGCCACGCACGGCACCGAGCTGTTCGAGGCGGCCGACCAGGTGGGCGCGTCGGTGCACTACGAGGCCGCGGCGGCGGGGGCGATCCCGATCATCCGCCCGCTTCGGGATTCGCTCGCGGGCGACCGCGTCGTGCGGATCATGGGCATCGTCAACGGCACGACCAACTACATCCTCGACCGCATGGACACCGAGGGCGCGGACTTCGCCGAGGTGCTGGCCGATGCGCAGCGGCTCGGGTACGCAGAGGCCGATCCCACGGCCGACGTCGAGGGGTACGACGCGGCGCAGAAGGCGGCGATCCTCGCATCGCTGGCCTTCCACACCGCTGTGCCGCTCGATGTCGTCCATCGTGAGGGAATCACCGAGATCACCCCATCGATGATCGAAGAGGCCGCAGCGGCCGGATTCGTCATCAAGCTCCTCGCCGTGTGCGAGCGCATCACCGTCGACGGCGTCGAATCGATCTCGGTCAGGGTGTATCCCGCGCTCGTGCCGCGCACGCATCCGCTCGCGGCGGTGCACGGCGCGAACAACGCCGTCTTCGTCGAGGCCGAAGCGGCCGGCTTCTTGATGTTCTACGGTGCGGGCGCGGGCGGTATCCAGACGGCATCGGCCGTCCTCGGCGATGTCGTCTCCGCGGCGCGTCGGCACATCGCGGGAGGCGTCGGTGTGGGCGAGTCCACTCGCGCGAACCTGCCGACCCTTTCGATCGGGCACGTCATCACGCGGTACCAGATCACTCTCGAGGTCAATGATCAGCCGGGCGTGCTCGCCGCTGTCGCAGGCACGCTGTCGGATGGCGGCGTGTCCGTGGCCACCGTCGTGCAGACCGCCGGGGAGGAGGCCGATGCCACGGCTCGCCTCATCATCGGCACGCATCGCGCCTCCGAGCGCGCACTGAGCGAGACCGTGGCGCGCCTCGCGGCGAGCGAGGTCGTCGACCGCGTCGTCTCGGTGCTGCGCGTGGAAGGCGAGTGATGGCGCGAGATCTGCGCACGGTCCAGGTCCAGGTCCCGGCCACCAGCGCCAACCTGGGCCCCGGCTTCGACACACTCGGACTCGCGCTGAGCATCTACGACGAGTTGACGATCACGGCTCTCGACGAGGATCGCATCGAGATCGACGTCACCGGTTCCGGGGCATCTGAGATCGCACGCGACGAGTCCAACCTCGTCGTCCGTTCGATCGAGCACGTCTACAACGATGTCGGCCGTGAGATGCCCGGCCTGAAGATCGTCGCGCACAACGGAGTACCGCACGGGCGCGGCCTCGGATCGTCCGGCGCAGCGGTCACGGCCGGCGTGCTGGCGGCCAAGGGGCTTCTCGACGGTGAGGTCGATTTCTCGGATGCGGATCTGCTGCGGCTCGCGACGGAGCTCGAAGGGCACCCGGACAACGTCGCCCCGGCATTGTTCGGTGGGCTCACCATCGCCTGGACGGGGGAGAACGGGCCGCAGCACAAGAAGCTTCTGGTGCACCGTGGCGTCGCACCCCTCGTGCTCGTCCCCGAGCGGATGATGTCGACGACGCTCGCACGCTCTCTGCAGCCCCCGCAGGTCTCCCGCGAGGATGCCGTGTTCAACGTCTCGCGCACAGCTCTGCTGATCGCAGCGCTGATGCAGAGCCCTGAGCTGCTGCTCGATGCGACCGCGGACCGTCTGCACCAGGACTACCGGGCCGAGGCGATGCCGGAGACCCACCGACTCGTGACCGCGCTGCGTGCGGCGGGTTTCGCCGCGGTGGTCTCCGGGGCAGGGCCCAGCGTCCTCGTCCTCGCGGACGGCCCCGGTCATCGCCAGGACGCGGTGGAGCTCGCCGATTCCGTGACTGACACCCCGTGGGAGAGTCTCATGCTCGCCGTCGACGTGCGTGGTGGTACAGTTAGGGAACGAGCGGAGGGCTCCACGTAACTGCGTGAATCTGGCCCCCATCGCAATTCTGCGAGATCCGCACGCAACCCCCAGAACTGATTTTCCGGTTCTGGCTGGCGGGCGCCGAGCGTCCTCCCGTGCGATCGCGCGCAGCACCCGTTGTGCGCGAGACATGCTCATTTCCCACGACATATAAGGGAGTACTCGTGGAGAATTTCTCCGAGACCCAGAACGATCAGTCAGCCCCCGCAGCACAGACGCAGGCAGCCGACGCCGCGGCCGCAGAAGCGCCCGCGACGACCGCGCCCCGCAAGCGTGCACCGCGTCGCGCGACGACGGCGACGGCAGCGGCCAAGGCAGCAGAGAAGGCCGCGTCCGCTGACGCCGCGCCGGTTGCAGACGCCGCGCCCACCGTTTCCGAGGCTGCACCGGCGGAAGAAGCCGCACCCAAGGCGAAGGCTCCTCGTCGAAGCCGCGCGAAGAAGACAGAGGCTGAAGCGGTGGCGAGCGAGGCGGACAGCAGCGCATCGTCTGCCGCAGGCGAGTCCTCGTCAGAGGGTGCAGAGGCACCTTCCGAGGCAGCGCCGAAGACGACCGGCCGTGGCCGCCGCACCAAGAAGACCGACTCGGCCGAGTCCGCATCGAGCGATGCGGTGACCGAGGCACCTGCGCGGGATGCCTCCGAAGCCCAGTCCGCTGACAAGGCCGACGCACAGGCGTCGGCCGATGCCGATGCGACGAGCAGCACCGAGGCGAGCATCACCGAGGCGAACAGCGAAGCGCCCGCCAAGAAGAACTCGCGCCCCCGCAGAGGCGAGAAGGCGCAGTCGGGCAAGGCGCAGTCCGCCAAGTCCGAGAACGGCGACGCCTCCGACACGGCGGAGAAGTCTCAGACCGGCAATGGTGACACGCCCGATACGGCAGACAAGGCGCAGTCCGACTCGAACGAGTCCGCCGCGGAGAGCGGCGAAGGCGACGAGGGATCGGGCCGCAGCCGCAGCCGCAGCCGCAGCCGCAATCGGGGCCGCGGCCAGAACGGCAACGGCCAGAACGGCAACGCTCAGAACGGCAACGACTCGCAGCAGAGCAACAACTCGGACGATGAGGGCGGCAACCGCGGTCGTCAGCGCAACAAGCGGCGCAGCGGCGGCGCATCCGATGAGTTCGAGACCGAGATCGGCGAGGACGACGTCCTGATCCCGATCGCCGGCATCCTCGACGTGCTCGACAACTATGCGTTCGTCCGCACGACGGGTTACCTCGCCGGTGCCAGCGACGTCTACGTCTCGCTCGGCCAGGTGAAGAAGTACAACCTGCGCAAGGGCGACGCGATCGTCGGCGCCATCAAGCAGCCGCGCGAAGGCGAGCAGACGGGGCGCCAGAAGTACAACGCACTGGTGAAGGTCGACTCGATCAACGGCCTGTCGGTCGAGGACGCCGCTGCGCGCGTCGAGTTCGGCAAGCTCACCCCGCTCTACCCGCAGGAGCGTCTGCGGCTGGAGACGGCTCCCGAGAAGCTGACTCAGCGCATCATCGACCTGGTCGCACCGATTGGCAAGGGCCAGCGCGGACTCATCGTCGCGCCCCCGAAGGCCGGGAAGACCATCGTTCTCCAGCAGATCGCGAATGCGATCGCGCAGAACAACCCAGAGGTCCACCTCATGGTCGTGCTCGTCGACGAGCGCCCGGAAGAGGTCACCGACATGGAGCGCACCGTCAAGGGCGAGGTCATCGCTTCGACCTTCGATCGTCCGGCAGAAGACCACACCACCGTCGCCGAGCTCGCCATCGAGCGTGCCAAGAGGCTCGTGGAGCTCGGTCGGGACGTCGTCGTGCTTCTCGACTCGATCACCCGCCTCGGACGCGCGTACAACATCGCGACGCCCACCTCCGGCCGTGTGCTGACCGGCGGCGTCGACGCTGCGGCGCTCTACCCGCCCAAGCGGTTCTTCGGTGCCGCGCGCAACATCGAGAACGGCGGATCGCTCACGATCCTCGCCACGGCGCTGGTGGAGACCGGTTCGAAGATGGACGAGGTGATCTTCGAGGAGTTCAAGGGCACCGGCAACAGCGAATTGCGCCTGTCGCGCTCTCTGGCAGACAAGCGGATCTTCCCGGCCGTCGACGTCAACGCATCGTCCACCCGCCGCGAGGAGATGCTCCTCTCGCAGGACGAGGTCAAGATCACGTGGAAGCTCCGCCGTGCTCTCGCGGGCCTCGACACCCAGCAGGCGCTGGAGGTCGTGCTCGGCAAGCTCAAGGAGACCCAGTCGAACGTCGAGTTCCTCGTGCAGATGCAGAAGTCGATGCCCGCTCCCGTCGCGGGTGGCTCCAGCCACAGCCACGAGAACAGCATCCGCTGAGCCGACACTGATCGGAGCAGAGGCGTGTTCGAGTCCGTTCAGGCGCTGATCGACGAACACCGCCGGGTGCAGGAGGAGCTCTCCGACCCGGCGGTGCACGCCGATGCGGCGCGCGCGAAGCGCGTGAACCGGCGCTACGCCGAGCTCAGCAGGATCGTCGCGGCCTACGATGCGTGGGCGGCGGCATCCGAGGATCTGGATGCCGCACGCGAACTCGCGACCGAAGACGAAGCGTTCGCCGCAGAGATCCCCGCACTCGAGGAGAACTCGGCGCAGACGCAGGAACGACTGCGTCGACTGCTGATCCCACGCGATCCTGACGACGCCCGCGACGTGATCATGGAGATCAAAGCGGGGGAGGGCGGCGCTGAATCCGCTCTGTTCGCCGCCGATCTGCTGCGCATGTACATTCAGTTCGCCGCGCACAAGGGCTGGAAGACCGAGCTCCTCGAGCGGAACGAGTCGGACCTCGGCGGATACAAGGACGTCCAGATCGCCATCAAGGGCTCCTCATCGGACCCGGCTCAGGGCGTCTGGGCCCACCTCAAGTACGAGGGGGGAGTGCACCGCGTGCAGCGCGTGCCCGCGACCGAGTCCCAGGGGCGGATCCACACCTCGACCACCGGAGTGCTCGTCTTCCCTGAGGTCGACGAGCCGGATGAGGTCGAGATCAGCCAGAACGATCTCAAGATCGACGTCTACCGCTCATCGGGGCCGGGCGGACAGTCGGTCAACACGACGGACTCGGCCGTGCGCATCACGCACCTGCCCACCGGCATCGTCGTCGCGATGCAGAACGAGAAGTCGCAGCTGCAGAACCGCGAAGCCGGTATGCGCGTTCTGCGTGCCCGCATCCTCGCGCGTCGACAGGAAGAGCTGGATGCGGCGGCATCCGATGCCCGCAAGTCGCAGATCCGCGGGATGGATCGCTCGGAGCGGATCCGAACCTACAACTTCCCGGAGAACCGGATCGCCGATCACCGCACCGGGTTCAAGGCCTACAACCTGGACCAGGTGATGGACGGCGCGCTGGATCCGATCATCGAGAGCGCGATTCAGGCGGACGAGGAAGCACGTCTCGCCGCCGTCGGTCAGGACTCCTGACCGGCGCGTCTGTCGAGAGGGGTCTCCCGAGCGCTACGATCTCAGTCGTGCAGACCGACCGGAGGACCTGATGCCCCAGTTCGCCGTACTGATCTATGCCGGAGAATCCGTGCATGCGCCGACTGCGACCGCGGCGCAGCTGAAGGAGTGCGATGACGACTACGACGCGCTGGTCGCCAGCGGGCGGATCCGGATCGCGTACGCTCTGACTCCCCGTGACCATGCGATGACCGTGACATCAGCAGGACGTACCGCGGGATCCCATCAGAGTGGTGACCTGGTCGCGGGTTTCTACGTGCTCGAAGCCGTCGACATCGATGAGGCCGCGCGCCTGGCGCGCAACAACCCTGCCGTGCACTCCGGCGGGGCCGTGGAGATCCGGCCGGTGCACAGCGGGGGCGTCGTCGCGCAGGGCGACTGAGTCGGGCTCAGATCACGTACTCTGGCGCGGCCAGCACGTGCGCCAGGTCCTCACCGGGGACGCGTGAGCGCGCCTTGGCCGGAACACCGGTGAGCACGGAGTCGGCAGCGGCATCCTTCGTGACGACGGCGTTCGCCCCGATCGCCGTGCCGGCACCGATCACGACCGGACCGAGGATCTTCGCCCCGGCTCCGACGACGACGCCGTCGTGGAGCGTGGGATGCCGCTTGCCGGAGTCGCGTGTCCGGCCCCCGAGTGTGACGCCGTGGTAGAGCATCACGTCGTCACCGATCTCGGAGGTCTCTCCGATCACGACGCCCATTCCGTGATCGATGAAGAAGCGCCGACCGATCGTCGCCGCCGGGTGGATCTCGATCCCGGTCAGCCAGCGGGAGAGCTGGGAGCCGAGACGTGCGGGGAAGCGCAGCCCTCGTCGCCACAGGGCATGGTTCACCCGGTGCGCCCAGATCGCGTGCAGACCGGGGTAGAGGATCGCGATCTCCAGGCCGCTGCGCGCGGCGGGATCACGAAGCCGGGCGGACGCGACATCTTCGCGCATCCGCCCGGCCCAGTGCATGCCAGAAGCTGGCATCAGTCCTCGCGCAGGTCCTCGAACAGGGCCGTGGACAGGTAGCGCTCACCCGTGTCGGGAATGATCACGACGATCTTCTTGCCGGCGTTCTCGGGGCGCGCTGCGACCTGCAGTGCGGCCCATGCGGCCGCACCGCTGGAGATGCCGACGAGCAGGCCCTCCTTGGCGGCGAGCGCGCGCGACGTGGAGATCGCGTCTTCGAACTCGACCGTGACGACCTCGTCGTACACGTCGGTGTCGAGGATGGGCGGCACGAAGTTCGGCCCGATGCCCTGGATCTTGGCGGGACCGGCCGTGCCCTGTGAGAGCAGCGGTGAAGCGGTCGGCTCGACGGCGATGACCTGCACGCCGGGCTTGCGCTGCTTGAGTACCTGGCCGACACCGGTGATGGTGCCGCCGGTGCCGATGCCGGCGACGAAGATGTCGACGTCGCCGTCGGTGTCGCGCCAGATCTCTTCAGCCGTGGTCTCGCGGTGGATCTGCGCGTTCGCCTCGTTCTCGAACTGGTGGGCGAGGATCGCCCCCGGCGTCTCCGCCGCGATGCGGTCGGCCTCGGCGACGGCGCCCTTCATGCCGACGGCGGGGTCGGTGAGCACCAGCTCTGCGCCGAATGCCTTCAGCAGCACTCGGCGCTCCTTCGACATCGAGGCGGGCATGGTGAGGATGACCTTGTACCCGCGTGCGGCGCCGGCGAGCGACAGGGCGATGCCGGTGTTGCCGCTGGTGGCCTCGACGATGGTGCCGCCAGCGCTGAGCGAGCCGTCCTTCTCTGCAGCGTTGATGATCGCGATGCCGAGGCGGTCCTTGACGCTGGAACCCGGGTTGAAGTACTCGAGCTTCGCGAGGACCTCGGAGCCGAGGCCCTCGGTCACGTGGTTCAGACGAACCAGCGGCGTGTTGCCGAAGGCCGTAGTGATGTCGGAGTGGATTCCGGGCATGAAGGCGCCTTTCCTATGCGGGGTGACTGCCGCAAGCCTACGGGAGCGGTCCTCGCTCAGGGCGTATGTGACCCTGAGTTGCACTCTACGCTGGTGGAATGCCCGTCTCGATCGCCGCGCGCCTGCGCTCCGTCGCCCAGCAGCTCGCCGAGGCCGGCGTCCCTGATCCGCTCGTCGATGCGGAGCTTCTGATCGGTCACGTCGTCGGGCTCACACGCGGAGGCGTTCAGGCCGCCGCGATCCGCGGTGACGAGTTGAGCGATGCGGATGCCGAGAGGCTCACCTCGTTGACCGATCGACGCGCCGCACGTGAGCCGGTGCAGCACCTCACCGGTACCGCACCGTTCCGTCACCTCGAGCTCGCCGTCGGTCCGGGGGTCTTCGTGCCGCGACCCGAGACCGAACAGGTCGCGCAGTTCGCGATCGATGCGCTCCTGCTCGATCCCGCCCCGGTTCCGATCGGCATCGATCTGTGCACCGGGAGCGGCGCGATCGCGCTCGCGATGGCGAGCGAGGTGCCGCACGCGCGCATCCACGCCGTCGAACTGTCTCCCGAGGCGCATGCGTGGGCCGCGCGCAACACCGCGGACGCGGAGAACGTCTCGCTGGTGCTCGGCGACCTCGCCGACGCACTCGGTGAGCTCGACGGCACCGCGAGCGTGGTGATCTCGAACCCGCCCTATGTGCCGGACGATGCGATCCCTCGTGACCCAGAAGTGCGTCTGCACGATCCGGCGCTGGCACTGTACGGCGGAGAAGACGGGCTCGACGTGGTCCGTGCTCTGAGCACACGTGCGATGCGGTTGCTGCGCCCTGGCGGGCTGCTGGTCATCGAGCACGGCGAGCTGCAGGGCGCAGCGATCCGGGCCCTTCTCGAATCCGACGGCTGGAGTGCATCGACGACGCATCCCGATCTCACCCGGCGGGACCGTGCCACGACGGCGCTCAAGCCCTGACCCGGCGAGCGGACGCGCAGATTCCGTATGGACGACGTGCCCGTAGACTGTCAAGGTCATGACCTCTCTCTTCGACTGCCGCGATGAGGCCCAGCTGCTCGCCGGAATGCGCAACGCCCGTCAGGCGATAGCCCGCGGTGAACTCATCGTGATGCCCACCGACACTGTCTACGGTGTCGCCGCTGACGCGTTCGCCCCGGCGGCGGTGCAGCGGCTGCTCGACGCGAAGGGCCGCGGACGTCACCAGCCGCCGCCTGTACTCGTCTCGGGTCAGGCCGCTCTGGCCGCGCTGGTGGAGGAGATCCCCGAAGCGGTGCAGCGTCTCGTCGACGCGTTCTGGCCGGGTGGCCTGACCATCGTCCTTCCCGCTCAGCCCTCGCTGTCGTGGGACCTCGGCGATACGCAGGGCACGGTCGCTGTGCGCATGCCCGATCAGCGGGTCGCCAGAGAACTGCTCGAAGAGACCGGACCGCTCGCGGTTTCCAGCGCCAACCTCACCGGCAAGTCGGCGGCGATCTCCGCTGATGCGGCTCAGGAGATGCTCGGCGACAGCGTGTCGGTGTACCTCGACGCGGGCTACAGCGACACCGGTGTCGCATCGACGATCATCGACGCGACCTCCCTTGTGCGCCGTGGCGCAGATGACCAGTCAGAGCCGCGCGTCAGAGTCCTCAGAGAGGGTGCGGTCACCCGCGAGCAGCTGCACGGCATCCTGGGTGAACTGCTCGAACCCGAGCAGACGCCGGAGGGCGCGGCGGACGGCACCGCGTGAAGCAGTACCTGTTCACGATCATCTTCACGGCGACGATCACGTTCGTCATGTCGTGGGTGGTCTGGCAGTTCAGCCTGCGATTCAAGCTCTATCCCGGCATCCGTGAGCGAGATGTGCACACCACTCCGACGCCTCGTCTAGGGGGAGTGGCGATGTTCCTCGGGATCGCCGCGGCGATCGGCGTCTCGGCGGCGAACCCGTTCTTCAGCATCATGTGGGTTCCGCCCCAGACGATGTGGGCCGTGCTCGGGGCCGCACTGCTGATCGCGGTGATCGGTGTCATCGATGATCTGCTGGATCTGGACTGGATGATCAAGCTCGGCGCGCAGTTCCTCGCCGCAGGCATCATCACCGTCGTCGGGGGACTGCAGATCCTCGCCCTTCCGCTCGGCGACATGATCATCTTCTCGAGCTGGCTGAGCATCGCGGTGACCATGTTCGCCATCGTCGTCGTGATGAACGCGGTGAACTTCATCGACGGGCTCGACGGGCTCGTCGCCGGAGTCTGCCTCATCGCAAACAGCGTGTTCTTCGCGTACTCGTACATCCTCACTCGCGACACCGGCGCGAGCAGCTATTTCAACCTCGCGTCCTTCCTCGCCGCGGTCGCGATCGGTGCGTGCCTCGGCTTCCTGCCGTTGAACTGGAGTCCGGCGAAGCTCTTCATGGGCGACTCGGGGGCGCTGGTCATGGGTCTCCTCATGGCCACCTCGGCCATCGCCCTGACCGGGCAGATGTCGTCGGCCGCGATGGAGCCGGAGGAATTCGGACGCTCTCAGCTGCTGGGCGCCTTCATCCCGATCCTGCTGCCGCTCGTGGTCGTCCTGCTGCCGTTGCTCGATTTCGGACTGGCGGTGTTCCGTCGCATGCGCGCGGGTCGTTCGCCTTTCGCTCCCGACCGCAAGCACCTGCATCACCGGATGCTCGACCTCGGGCACCGCGACCGCGATGCTGTACTGATCTTCTACGCGTGGACGGCGATCATCTCGCTCGCCGTGCTGCTCATGTACGTCGGATCACGCGAGGACTGGCCGGGGCAGTATCTGCCCGGCGTCGCCTTCGGCATCGTCGGCGCGGCTGCGTGCCTGGTCGTCACCCTTCTTCCCACCCGCCGTGCACCGAGCGCACCGGCAGAGCCTGCAGAGCAGGCCCCGACCCTGGAGACCCGATGAGCGACAAGACCGAGCCGACTGCAGCTCCTTCCATCAACCCGGTGCTCAGGACGGTGCTCCTGTGGACCGGGATCGCCGCGCTCGTGCTCGTGATCCTCGGAGGAGGGATCGGGCTGCTCGTGGCCGGTACGAATGGGCTGTGGAGCGGTCTCGCAGGCGTGGGTCTCGCCGTGATCTTCCTCGCGCTCACGCCGATCAGCGTGCTGATCGCCAATCGATGGTACGGCCGGGAGATGTTCGCGACGGTGTTCTTCGCGATCGTCATGGGCGGATGGCTGCTCAAACTCGTCATCTTCATCGTGGCGATCGTGATCCTGCGGCAGCAGCCCTGGGTCGAGCCGGTCGTGATCTTCGGGTCTCTCGTGGCGGGCATCATCGTGAGTCTCGTGATCGATGCGGTGGCCTTCAACAAGCTCCGCGTGCCCCATGTCTCGGATGTCGTCCTGCCCACGAGGAACCCTGAAGAGGACAACGATTCGTGAGCCTGAAAAAATCTTGATAGTCTAAATCCGGATTCGCTGAATGGCCGTTTGCGTCGTGCGAGCAGCCCTGATTCAGCTCGAAATCCGTCACCCAATCTTCGCGTCGATTCTCGTCGATGCCCAGAAGCTGGAGCAACGTTGATTCACGCCGCGAACCTCCTCGTCCGTTTCGCATCGGATGAATTCCACCCACCGTCGATCGCGGAGTTCTTCCCGGAGATTCTCTTCAGCATCGGTCCGCTCTCGGTGCATCGCATCCACCTGGTCCAGTTCCTCGCCACGATCGTGGTCATTCTGATCCTCTGGCTCGGCACCCGCAGGCTCAAGCTCGTCCCCGGACGCGGGCAGGCCCTGCTCGAGATGGGCTTCGACCTGGTTCGGGTGAACATCGGTCACGACATGATGGGCAAGAAGGACGGCGACCGGTTCCTGCCGTTGCTGACGACCATCTTCTTCATGACGCTGTTCTTCAACATCACGGGAATCATCCCGTTCCTGAACATCGCCGGAACCGCGATCATCGCCGTACCTCTGATGCTCGCTGTCATCTCCTACGTCACGTTCATCTACGCCGGTCTGCGCAAGAGCCCCTGGGGCTTCATCCGCAACTCGCTCTTCCCTCCTGGGGTTCCGCCGGCGCTGTACATCATCGTCGCGCCGCTCGAGTTCATCTCGACGTTCATCGTCCGTCCTGTGACTCTGACGCTGCGACTGCTGATGAACATGATGGTCGGCCACCTCATGCTGGTGCTGTTCTTCGCGGCGACCCAGTTCTTCATCTTCTCGATGGGCGGTCTGTGGACCGTGCTCGGCGCGGGCACGCTCGCATTCGGCTTCGCCTTCACGGCCTTCGAGATCCTGGTGGCATTCCTCCAGGCGTACGTCTTCACCATCCTCACCGCGGTCTACATCCAGCTCGCAGTCGCGGACGAACACTAATCACAGCTAGTGGGGCGCTCCGGCGTCCCAATAATGAAAGGAAGATCCAGTGGATCCCATCTCTGTTCTCGCTTCGATCAACGTCGACATCACCGGCTCGATCGCGAACGTCGGCTACGGCCTCGCAGCCATCGGCCCGGCCATCGGTGTGGGCATCGTCGTCGGAAAGACGATCGAGGGCGTTGCACGTCAGCCCGAGCTCTCCGGCAAGCTCCAGGGCACCATGTGGATCGGTATCGCCTTCACCGAGGCCCTCGCGTTCGTCGGCATCGGCGTGGCGTTCCTCTTCGGTTACTGATCCCTCCCACCACACGTAAGGAGACAGGATGCTGAACGCTCTTGTCACGCTCGCAGCCGAGGAGGCGGAGCACAACCCGCTGCTTCCGGCCGCGTACGACATCGTCTGGTCCGCTGTCTGCTTCGTCCTCATCCTGATCGTGGCGTGGAAGGTCGCGCTCCCGAAGGTGGCGAAGATGCTCGATGAGCGCTCCGCCGCGATCGAGGGCAACATCGCCAAGGCCGATGAAGCGCAGAAGCAGGCCGAAGCGGCTCTCGAGGAGTACACGCGCCAGCTCGCAGAAGCACGCACCGAGGCCGGTGAGATCCGCGAAGCCGCCCGTGAGGACGGCAAGAAGATCGTCGCTGAGGCCAAGGAGTCGGCGACGATCGAGGCCGCACGCGTCACCACGGCGGCTCAGGCGCAGATCGAGGCAGAGCGTCAGTCGACGCTCGTCGCGCTCCGCTCCGAGGTCGGCACTCTCGCGATCGACCTCGCCGGTGGCGTGGTCGGCGAGACGCTGTCCGATGATGCTCGTGCCAACGCTGTCGTCGACCGCTTCCTCGCAGACCTCGAAGCCTCAGAGAAGGCGGCGAAGTAATGGGCAGCGCGACCACTCAGGCACTCGCGGCTTCGACGGCGGCTCTCGCTCAGGCGAAGGACGTCACCCTCGGCACGGCTGGTGAGCTCTTCACCGTCGCACGGCTGGTGGGCGAGTCCGGGCAGCTGAGCGGCGCGCTCGCCGATCCTGCTGCTCCCGCCGAACTGCGCCAGAAGGTCGTGGGCTCGGTGTTCGCCACGACTTCCGAGACCGCACGGCAGATCACCTCTGCGGCTGTGGCCCAGCGCTGGTCGGACGCCGCGGGACTCATCGCGGGGATCGAAGAGCTCGCGATCCGTGCGGCGGCGATCGCCGAGCCCAGCGCGGACATCGAGGGTGAGCTCTTTTCATTCCTTCGAGTGATCGCAGGCAACGCGCAGCTCGAGCTCGCGCTCGGCGGCCGACTCGGTGACGATTCCGCGAAGGGCGCGCTCGTCGAGAAGCTGCTCGAAGGCAAGGCGAGCGCACCGACGGTGCTCATCGTCTCGTCGCTGGTTCGTCAGCCGCGAGGGCGCCGCGTGCGGCAGCTGCTGAACAGGGCGATGCAGATCGTCTCGAGCCAGCGCGGCCGCATCGTGGCGACGGTTCACACGGCATCACCTCTGTCGGATGCGCAGCGCAGCCGACTCGGTGCCGCACTGGCCGAGCGATACGACGGTCACGTCTCGATCAACGAAGTGATCGATCCCACCGTCGTGGGCGGACTGCGCGTGCAGATCGCCGACGACGTCATCGACGGCAGCATCTCCGCGCGGCTCGCCGACCTTCGACAGAAGCTCGCGGGCTAATACGACTTCGCGCGGGAAACCGCGCACCCGAATACAAAGGGAAGACAATGGCAGAACTTTCGATCAGCCCCGACGTCATCCGTGACGCGCTGAAGGACTTCGCCGCTGCGTACGAGCCCGCAGGCGCAGCAGCGACCGAGGTCGGCACCGTCGTGGACGCTGCGGACGGCATCGCCCACATCGAGGGCCTGCCCGGTGTGATGGCGAACGAGCTCCTCACGTTCGAGAACGGAACGCAGGGCCTCGCACTAAACCTCGACGAGCACGAGATCGGAACGGTCGTCATGGGCGACTTCTCCGGTATCGAAGCGGGCCAGGAAGTCCGCCGTACCGGCGAGGTCCTGTCCGTCGCCGTCGGTGACGGCTACCTCGGCCGCGTCGTCGACCCGCTCGGCAACCCGATCGACGGCCTCGGCGAGATCGCCTCGGAGGGGCGCCGCGAGCTCGAGCTTCAGGCGCCGGGCGTCATGCAGCGCAAGAGCGTGCACGAGCCCATGCAGACGGGTATCAAGGCCATCGACGCCATGATCCCCGTCGGTCGCGGTCAGCGCCAGCTCATCATCGGCGACCGCCAGACCGGTAAGACGGCCATCGCGATCGACACGATCATCAACCAGAAGGACAACTGGGACTCCGGCGACGTCGACAAGCAGGTCCGCTGCATCTACGTCGCCATCGGTCAGAAGGGGTCGACGATCGCGTCTGTCAAGGGCGCCCTCGAAGACGCTGGTGCGATGGAGTACACCACCATCGTCGCCGCCCCCGCTTCCGACCCGGCCGGTTTCAAGTACATCGCGCCCTACACCGGATCAGCGATCGGTCAGCACTGGATGTACGGCGGCAAGCACGTCCTGATCATCTTCGATGACCTGTCGAAGCAGGCTGAGGCCTACCGTGCGGTTTCGCTTCTCCTCCGTCGTCCGCCGGGCCGCGAGGCGTACCCCGGCGACGTCTTCTACCTGCACTCCCGTCTGCTGGAGCGCTGCGCGAAGCTGTCCGACGAGCTCGGTGCGGGCTCGATGACGGGTCTGCCCATCATCGAGACCAAGGCGAACGACGTCTCGGCGTACATCCCGACCAACGTGATCTCGATCACCGATGGCCAGATCTTCCTGCAGTCTGACCTCTTCAACGCCAACCAGCGTCCTGCCGTCGACGTGGGAATCTCGGTCTCGCGAGTCGGTGGTGACGCTCAGGTCAAGTCGATCAAGAAGGTCTCCGGAACACTGAAACTCGAGCTCGCGCAGTACCGCTCGCTCGAGGCGTTCGCGATGTTCGCCAGCGACCTCGATGCGGCATCGCGTCGCCAGCTCGACCGCGGTGCGCGCCTGACCGAGCTGCTCAAGCAGCCGCAGTACTCGCCGTATCCGGTCGAGGATCAGGTCGTGTCCATCTGGGCCGGTACCAACGGAAAGCTCGACACGATCGAGGTCGCAGACGTGCTGCGCTTCGAGCGCGAGCTGCTCGATCACCTCCGTCGCAACACCAAGGTGCTCGACACGCTGCGGGAGACCAACGTACTCTCCGATGAGACTGTCGCGGAGCTCGAGAAGCAGGTCGATGCCTTCGTGCTCGAGTTCCAGGGCGGCAAGGGGCAGTCGATCGGCGCCGTCGGAAACGAGGAGCACGCGGCCGCGGAGCTGGAAGACGTCAACCAGGAGAAGATCGTCAAGGGTCGTCGCGCGTAACGCGCGGGTACTGAAATATGGGCGCTCAACTCAGGGTCTACAAGCAGAAGATCTCTTCTGCTCAGACGACCAAGAAGATCACGAAGGCGATGGAGCTCATCGCGGCTTCGCGCATTCAGAAGGCGATGGCGCGTGTACGCGCGTCGTCGCCCTTCGCGCGAGCTGTGACGCAGGCCGTGGCAGCCGTCGCGACGTACTCCAACGTCGACCACCCTCTCACCCGCGAGCCTGAGAAGATCCGACGGTCCGCCGTCGTCGTCTTCTCATCGGACCGCGGGCTGGCCGGTGCCTTCAACTCGCAGATCCTCCGCGAGGCGATGGAGCTCGGCGAGCTCATTCGCTCGCAGGGCAGTACGCCGGTCTACTACCTGGTCGGTCGCAAGGCCGTCGGGTACTTCCAGTTCCGCTCCATCGCGGCCGAGGCCGAATGGATCGGCGACACGGACACTCCGCACTTCAAGACCGCGGAGGAGATCTCGGCGACACTGCTCGAGGCCTTCAACCGCGATGCGGAAGACGGCGGGGTCGATGAACTCCACCTCGTCTACAACCGTTTCGTCAGCATGATGACACAGGAGCCCGAGACGGTGCGCCTGCTTCCGCTGGAGATCGTCGACCACGAGGCGTCGGCCGAACACGAGGGCACGGTCTATCCGCTCTACGAGTTCGAGCCCGATGCCGAGACCGTGCTCGACGCGATTCTGCCGGTGTACCTGCAGAGCCGCATCTTCAACGCTCTGCTGCAGTCCTCGGCTGCGAAGCAGGCTGCGACGCAGAAGGCGATGAAGTCCGCGAGCGATAACGCGGACAAGCTCATCACCGACTACACCCGTCTGCGCAATAACGCGCGTCAGGCGGAGATCACGCAGCAGATCGCTGAGATCGTCGGTGGAGCCGACGCCCTCTCGTCGAGCAAATAGACCCTCAAGAAAGAGACGAAGATATGACCCCCACCGCCACAGCTGAGGCTGGGACCGCGGTCGTCGGGCGCGTCGCACGCGTCACGGGCCCGGTCGTCGATATCGAGTTCCCGCACGACTCGATTCCGGACATCTACAACGCACTGAAGACGACGATCACCATCGGTGACGAGCAGACTGAGATCACTCTCGAGGTCGCTCAGCACCTCGGCGACGACCTTGTCCGCGCCATCTCCCTCAAGCCGACGGACGGCATGGTTCGCGGCCAGGAGGTGCGCGACACCGGCGAGGCCATCTCGGTTCCCGTCGGCAACGTCACCAAGGGCAAGGTCTTCAACGTCATCGGCGAGGTCCTCAACGCCGAGCCGGGCGAGACGATCGAGATCACCGAGCGCTGGCCGATCCACCGCCAGGCCCCGAACTTCGACCAGCTCGAGTCCAAGACTCAGATGTTCGAGACCGGCATCAAGTCGATCGACCTCCTCACCCCCTACGTGCTGGGTGGAAAGATCGGCCTGTTCGGCGGTGCCGGTGTCGGCAAGACCGTCCTCATCCAGGAGATGATCCAGCGTGTCGCGCAGGATCACGGTGGTGTGTCCGTGTTCGCCGGTGTCGGCGAGCGCACGCGTGAGGGCAACGACCTGATCGCAGAGATGGAAGAGGCCGGCGTCTTCGACAAGACCGCGCTCGTGTTCGGCCAGATGGACGAGCCGCCGGGAACCCGTCTGCGTGTCGCTCTGTCGGCTCTGACGATGGCGGAGTATTTCCGCGATGTCCAGAAGCAGGACGTGCTGCTGTTCATCGACAACATCTTCCGCTTCACGCAGGCCGGCTCCGAGGTTTCGACGCTGCTGGGTCGCATGCCGTCCGCAGTGGGCTACCAGCCGAACCTCGCCGACGAGATGGGCGTTCTGCAGGAGCGCATCACCTCGACCCGTGGCCACTCGATCACGTCTCTGCAGGCGATCTACGTGCCTGCTGACGACTACACCGACCCTGCCCCGGCCACGACGTTCGCGCACCTCGACGCGACGACCGAGCTCAGCCGTGAGATCGCATCGAAGGGTCTGTACCCCGCGATCGACCCGCTCACCTCGACGTCGCGCATCATGGACCCGCGCTACTTGGGCGAGGACCACTACCGTGTGGCGACCACCGTCAAGCAGATTCTCCAGAAGAACAAGGAACTGCAGGAGATCATCGCGATCCTCGGTGTCGACGAGCTCTCCGAAGAGGACAAGATCGTCGTGTCGCGTGCACGCCGCATCCAGCAGTTCCTCTCGCAGAACACCTACATGGCGAAGAAGTTCACCGGTGTCGAAGGATCGACGGTTCCCCTCAAGGAGACCATCGAGTCGTTCGATGCGATCGCCAAGGGCGATTTCGACCACGTGGCGGAGCAGGCCTTCTTCAACGTCGGCGGCATCGGCGATGTCGAAGAGAAGTGGGCGCAGATCCAGAAGGAGAACGGCTGATCATGGCATTGCAGGTCAGCCTCGTCTCCGCTGACGCGGAGGTCTGGACGGGAGAGGCGTCGCTCGTCGTCGCCAAGACCGTCGAGGGCGAGATCGGCATCATGAGCGGTCACGAGCCGATCCTGGCGATCCTCGCCGAGGGTCAGGTCCGTATCACTCAGCTCGACGGCACCAAGGTGATGGCGAACGCTCAGGACGGCTTCCTCTCGATGGAGGGCAGCCAGCTGACGATCGTCGCGGGCAACGCGGCGCTCATCGCCTGAACGAACTCATCCTGAACGCGCCCGCCCCTCGCCACCTCACACCGGTCTCCGGTCCCTGGGGCTGCCGAAGGGGCGGGCGCGTTCTCGCTGTCACCGGTGGTCATGAAGATCCTTCTCCCTCCCTCCGAGACGAAGCGCGCGGGCGGGGCGGGTGCCCCGTTGGCTCCCGCTTCGCTCGCCCTCGCCTCGCTCGCTCCGCAGCGTGAGGCTGTCATCCGCGCCCTCGTCGCCCTCGCCGAGGACCCTGAGTCGTCTCGGCGCGTGCTGAAGCTCAGTGAGCGGCAGCTCGGCGAGATCGACGACAACCGCTCATTGCGCACGGCACCGACGATGCCCGCCGTCGATCGCTACACCGGGGTGCTCTACGACGCCCTGGATGCGAGCTCGCTGAGTGCGGCATCGCGTCGGTGGCTGGGGCGCCATGTGTGGGTCCACTCCGCCCCCTTCGGCCCTATCGGCGCGCTCGACCCCATTCCGTCGTACCGCCTGGCTGCAGGGACGTCCCTGCCGGGCGTCGCGCCGCTCCGCCGGCACTGGGCGGATGCCGTGACCGCGGCGATCGCGGGGGCCTCGCCCTCGTTCGTCCTCGACCTCCGCAGTGAGGCCTACGTCGCTCTCGGGCCTGTTCCGGGCCCGGTCCCTTCCGCGTACGTTCGCGTCGTGACCGAGGAGGGGCGGGCGCTGAACCACTTCAACAAGAAGGCGAAGGGCATGCTCGTGCGCGCTCTGGCCGAGCACACGCCCCGCGTCGCGACGCTGGCAGGTCTTCAGCGATGGGCGTCCGCGCACGGGACCATGCTGCGCGCGGGGGAGGACCCTGGTGTCGTGGAACTGGTCGTCTCCTCGTAACCCGGCCAGCGTGTGCCTGTTGCACTCGCTCGTGGGCACGCTAGTGTGTGTCACGCGACGTGGAATGCGTCGTCCATTACGGAGGAGCTCATGAACTCTTATTATTACGACACCGGTGCGGCAGCTGCGGTGATCCTCGCCTTTGTCGCATTCGCGTTCATCTTCGCAATCGCCGGCTACGTCCTGACGTCGTGGTTCCTGATGAAAGTCTTCGAGAAGGCAGGCGTTCAGGGCAAGTGGCGTGCGTGGATCCCGGTCTACAACAGCATGATCTTCAGCAAGCTCGGGGATCTTTCGCCCTGGCTGATCCTCTATGCCTTCGGCGGAGCGATCGTCCTGTCGTGGATTCCGGTGCTCAACATCTTCGCCGGACTCCTCAGCCTCGCCGGTGGCGTGGTCATGGTGCTGGCGGCATACCGCGTGGGTCAGAAGCTGCAGAAGGACGGCGCCTGGGTCGTGCTGTACATCTTCCTCTCGATCGTGTGGCTGGGAATCGCAGCCTTCGACAAGTCGCGCTGGAACCCGCAGATCGCTCCTGCTCCCTGGGCGGGCAACAGCTTCTTCGGCGACCGCACGGTGTGGGACGGTGTGCCCGTTCAGCCCTCCGCCGCTGCCGCGCCCGGCTACGGTGCCCCGCAGGGCTATGGCGCCCCGCAGCAGCCCGGCCAGGGCGGATACCCGCAGCAGCCTGCTCCGGGGTACCAGCAGCCGACCACGCCTCCCGCGGCTGCACCGAGCACGCCTCCCGCTGCTCCGAGCACGCCGCCGGCCGCACCGAGCACGCCTCCGGCCGCACCGAGCACGCCTCCGCCGGCAGCACCCCCGGCTCCGCCTGCTCCGCCGGTGGACCCGAACCAGCCGCCTGCGTGATTCTGATCGAAGGACCCTCGAGAAATCGAGGGTCCTTCGTCGTTCCGGCAGTGCGGCTCCGCTAGCGTAGAGGGATGGAGACGTTCCGCGTCATCCCGCAGCGCCGCACCGGTTCCCGTACGATGAGTGGGAGCTCTGCGGCCCGCCACGAGGTCGCGTTCGCCCCGGAGGCCTCTTTTGTCTGAGACGATCACGCACACGCACAGCGTCGTCGTCACCGATCTCGACGAGATCACTCTGAGCTGGGCGGGGGTGACGGACACGGGGCGTCGACGCGACAACAACCAGGACGCTTTCCTCGCGGAGTTCCCGCTGTTCGTCGTCGCTGACGGCATGGGCGGCCACGCCGGGGGCGAGATCGCGAGTCAGAGCACGATCGAGCGCCTGAAGAACGTCGTCGACTCCGGAGAGGTGACGACCGACGCGATCGAGGACGCGCTCGAGCGCGCCGTCGCAGACATCGCTTCGCACCCTGAGACGACCGACGAGGGAACCGGTACCACCCTCACCGGGGTGTTCTTCGACATCGTCGACGGCGAGCCCCGGTGGGTATCGCTCAACATCGGCGATTCACGCGTCTATCTGCTGCGCGATCAGCGGCTGGTCCAGGTGACCACCGATCACTCCGTCGTGCAGGAACTGATCAGTTCGGGGCGGTTGAGCCCCGAAGAAGCCGAGAGCCATCCGTACAGCAACGTCATCACGCGTGCGGTGGGGGCGAGCGAACTCACCCCTCCCGACTATCTCGGCATCGAGGTCTTCGATGACGACAGGTTCGTCATCTGCTCCGACGGCCTGACCAAAGAGCTCACCGACTACGGCATCCAGCACTTCCTGCGCGAGAAGGACGATCCGGCCGATGCTGTCGATGCGATGCTCGCTGCGGCGCTCGAGAACGGTGGTCGCGACAATGTCACCCTCGTCGTGATCAAGGTCGAGCGCAGCGGGGGCGCGGACGACGCGGACGCCGATACCGTGACGATCCCGACGATCACCGACTCCTCCTCCACAATCGCGGATTCGCAGGAGTAGCGCCTTCGGCTGGGGACAACCGCGTTCCACCTGCGGGCATGCTCTGAGATGGGGGCATGGATCTTGAATCGCTGACTCTTCCGACAGCGCCTGCGGAGCCGCGACGACAATCGGTACCTGTGCTGGCGGCGATCGTGCCGATCGCCGCCGGGGTAGTGCTGTGGCTCATCACAGGTTCGATCTTCTCGCTCTGCTTCGCCGCGCTCGGCCCGTTGATGATCGTGGCATCGCTGCTCGATGGTGTTCGCAGCAGGCGTCGGGCGCGACGGACCGCAGCCGAGGAGAGCATCCAGGGGTGGCGTCGAGTGGAGCAGGAGTTGAAGCGACGACATCGCCGGGAAAGGCGCGATTGGCGGCGAGCGCATCCGGACGCGGCGAGCAGCGTTCAGGACCCGCCCCTGCGCGACCTGCAGCCGATCGATGAGAGCACGCAGGTCGTGATCGGATCGGGGAGCCGTCGCAGCGCTCTCCGCGTGACCGGCGACGACAGCGAGCGCGCACGAGCGTTTCGAAAGAGGGCATCGCACGTGGCTGATGCCCCTGTGCTCGTCGCACTCGGACGCGGTGTGTGCCTCCGTGGCCCTCTCCCCGTCGTATCCGCTGCCGCACGCGCGCTCATCGTCCAGCTGTGCCTGCGACACGCGCCGACGCAACTCGCCCTCAGCGGAGAGGGACTGGACGCACTGGGCCTCAGCGGATTTCCGCATGCCAGGGCACCCCGACGCGGTGCGTGGCGTCTCGCGGTGGTCATCGGCGATGGCGAAGCGGTCGACGCCGCCGCACAGATCCGTCTGCAGACGGCGGGTGGTGAGGTGCCCGAAGGGATCACGACTGTCGTCGACTTCTCGGATCCATTGCATGCCCGGTTGCGCACGGGAGCCTCGACGGACGACATCGAGGTCGAGTGCCTGTCGCGGCCGCAGGCCATGGCGATCGCCGCATCGAGCACAGAACGAGAGGGCGAGATCGCGCAACTGCCGGATGCCGTGGCGCTGAGCGAGCTCGGTGCGATCCACGGCGATCACTCCGGGCTGGCTGCGGCCGTCGGCAGAACAGAGAGCTCTGAAGTCGTCATCGATCTGGTCGAGGATGGTCCGCATGCCATCGTGACCGGTATGACGGGGTCGGGCAAGAGCGAGCTCCTGGTCACCTGGATCGCGTCGATGGCGCTCGCTCACAGCCCGGAGGCAGTCGCATTCGTGCTTGCGGACTTCAAGGGAGGAACAGCATTCGACCCGTTGCGCGACCTGCCGCACGTCTCCGCCGTGATGACGGATCTCGATGACGAAGGCGCCCGGCGCGGAGTGGAGAGTCTGACCGCAGAACTGAGGCGACGGGAGGCGGTCCTCGCAGGCCTCGGGGCGAGGAACATCGCTGAGGCCCGAGGTCGCCTCGGACGCCTGGTCATCGTGGTGGATGAATTCGCGGCGCTTCTTCAGGAGCATCCCGATCTCGCTGTGGTGTTCACGGACATCGCGGCTCGCGGCAGAGCGCTCGGCATGCATCTGATCCTCGGCACTCAGCGGGCTGCAGGCGTGATCCGTGACGCGCTGGCGGCGAACTGTCCACTCCGGGTGAGTCTGCGCGTGACTGAAGCTGCTGACAGCAAACTGGTGATCGGGTCCGATGATGCGGCTGAGCTTCCAGGAGGAGCCACATCACGGGGGTTGGCATTCGTGCGGCGCCCGCAGGACTCTGCGGCATTCGCCACTCGGATCGCCCTGACCGGTGCGGGCGATCTGCGCAGGGCCGGTGCACTGTGGGAGGGAGCCCAGGCTCCGACGAGTCCGTGGCTCCCGCCGCTCCCGCGACAGCTTCTGCTCGATCAGGTGAAGGTCAATCGCACGGAGACCGTTGATGACGGCGCCCTGCTCTTCGGACTCTGCGATGAACCCGAGCGTCAACGGCAGACGCCGTTCCTCGTGCGCCCCGGCGTCGACCGGGGGATCGCGATCGTGGGCGGCAGCGGTTCAGGGCGCTCGACCGCAATACGGCTCCTCGCCGCACAGAGCGCCGGGGCAGTCGTGATCCCTGCGGATCCGGAGCGCGCCTGGGATGCGCTGACGGCTCTCGACGACGCGGATGCCGCTGCGCACTCCCTGGTCCTGTGCGACGATCTCGATCAACTCGTCGCCGCTCTCCCTATGGAGCACGCGCAATCGCTGCTGGATCGGATGGAGAAGCTCGTGCGCTCAGCCGCAGCGCGGCGCCGGACATTCGTGATCGCCACCGGCCGGGTATCGGGCCAGCTCGCCCGCGTGATCGAGGCTCTCCCGGTGCGGCTGCTGCTGCGGACCGGGAGCAAGATCGAGCATCTCGCGGCCGGCGGCGACAACGACGGATACCGCCGTGATCGTCCTGCAGGGCGAGCACGGGTCGATGGCACCGAGATGCAGATCGCGTGGACCGATGCTCCGCTCGGCACCACCGCGGCGACGGAGGCCGTGCGCTGGGCACCCCGCGCCGACCTCGTCGGGGTCGTCGCGCCTGGAGCGCGTCGTGTCGTCGAGGGACTGCGCGCGGCGTTCCCTGAGCATACGGTGCTGTCGCTGAGTGATCCGTTGCCTGAACCAGGATCTGCAGCGCAGGGCGTGATCGTCGGCGATGCCGAGAGCTGGCAACGGCAGTGGGCGCTGTGGCAGCGCGTGCGCACCGACGGCGAGATGCTCGTGCTCGCGGAGTGCGCAGCGGAACTGCGCTCGCTCGCCGGACACCGTGAGCTCGCCCCATTCGCGGAAACGCACCGGGGAAGAGCATGGAGCCTGCATGACGGGCGGGCGCCGCGCCGCGTCGTCATCCCGCAACTCGATCCGTTGGCCGGAGGCGACGCGTCAGGACGCTGACGCGTCGCGCGTCAGCGCGCGGATTCGAAGGAACGCCACTCCAGACCGTGAGCCAGCGCGACACCCTGGTTGGTCACCGCACCCGCGGCGATGTTCAACCCGGCCGCGAGGGCTGGGTCCGAGCCGAGGGCACTGCGCCACCCGCGGCCGGCGATCTGCCGCACGTACGGCAATGTCGCATTCGTGAGAGCGGACGTCGACGTGTTGGGGACGGCCCCCGGCATGTTCGCGACGCAGTAGAACACGGTGTCGTGCACGGCGAAGGTCGGGTCCGCGTGGGTGGTCGGAAGGGTGTCCTCGAAGCATCCGCCCTGGTCGACCGCGATGTCGACGAGAACGCTCCCCGGACGCATCTCGGCGACCATCTCGTTGGTGACGAGCTTGGGGGCGCGGGCCCCCGGGATCAGCACCGAACCGATGACGAGATCGGAGTCGCGCACCGCGCGGCGCAGATCCAGAGGGTTCGATGATGCGGTCTTGACCCGGCCGGCGAAGAAATCGTCCAGCGTTCGGAGCCGGGGGATGTTCGTGTCGAAGACCGTGACGTCCGCGCCCATTCCGCTGGCCATCACCGCGGCATTCGCGCCGGCCACGCCACCGCCGATGACGGTGACGGTCGCGGGGCGGGTGCCTGGCACTCCGGACATCAGCAGGCCGAGGCCGCCGTTCGAGCGCATCAGTGTGCTCGCCCCGACCAGCGGAGCGAGCCTGCCCGCGACCTCGCTCATCGGCGCCAGCAGCGGAAGGCTCCCGCTCGGCAGCTGCACGGTCTCGTAGGCGATCGCTGTGGTCCCGCTCTCGACGAGCCTGTCGGTGAGCGCTCGATCGGCGGCGAGGTGCAGATAGGTGAAGAGGGTGAGGCCGTCGCGCAGGTGGGTGTACTCGCTGGCGACGGGTTCTTTGACCTTGAGCAGCAGCTCTGCGCTGGCCCACACCTCGCCCGCATCATCGAGTATCACGGCCCCGGCGTCGGCGTACTCGGCATCGGGCATGGACGAGCCGGTGCCTGCGCCCTTCTGCACGAAGACCTCGTGGCCGCCGGCCACCAGGTCGTGCACGCCAGCAGGTGTCAGCGCGACACGGTACTCGTTGTTCTTGATCTCGGCGGGGACGCTGATCCTCATCGTGATCTCCTCTCCACCCTCACCGTCGAGGGTTGCACGGCCCTGGGTCAGGGCATCAGATACCGGCGGCGGGACGGATCATCCCGACGTCGATCCCCCCGCCGAGGACGGCGAGGGGAAGCTGTGCGGTCAACTCCGCGACATCGGCCTCGCCCAGCGCTCCTGCGCGGGCGAGCAGAGTCGCGGCGACAAGCGTCGATGCACGGGCGCCGCCATCGAGCATCTTCAGCGCAACCGTCGCGCCGTTCGGGGCGACCATGACCATGATGCCTTCTGCGCCGCCCTTCGCGAACACGCCGAGCGTCTCGATCGCGAGGGTATCCGGCTTCCCCGGGCCCTCGACAGTCCACGGGTTCTCCTTGACCGCGCGCACCAGCGTGCCGGCGACCCGGTGGAGCGCGAAGGGGGACCGCTCGGAGGCGGTGCCGATGCGATGGATCCCGCGAGCGAGCCCCGCGAGTGTGATGGCGTGCACCGGAGCGCCGCAGCCGTCGACAGCGGTGTGCGCGATCTTCTCGCCGCTCAGACGCTCGACGACGTCGCGGATGTGCAGCTGCAGCGCGTGCGAAGGATCGAGATACCCCTCGGTGGGCCATCCGGTCGCCACGCACGCCCGGAGCATCGCTGCGTGCTTTCCGGAGCAGTTCATGCGGATGCGCGAGGGCTGCCCGTGCTCGCGCACCAGCTCGTCCCGTGCCGCTGCGTCACCGGGCCACGCCGCGGGGCAGGCGAGATCGTCTTCGTTGAGCCCGCCCGCCGTCAGCACCTCGCGCACGACGTCGGCGTGCCGATCGGTGCCGGTATGGCTGGCCGTCGCCATGGCGAGCTGCTCGCCGGCGAGCTCTGCCCCCGCGGTGATGCACGCGACCGCCTGCAACGGCTTCAGACTCGAGCGGGGGAGGATCAGCGCATCGGCGTTGCCGAGCCGGCGGACGACTTCGCCGTCGGGCGAGAGCACGATCGCGGCGCCGGCATGTCGGGATTCGACGAAACCGCTCCGTTCGACGACGGCGAGTTCAGCGGCATCCGCGACGGTGAGAGTCTCCAGCACCCGACAACCCTATCCTCTGACAGACTTGCCGCATGGAACTGGGGCGACACGACTACACGCTCACGGCGACCTGGACCGGCGACCTCGGCACGGGGACGAGCGGATACCGCGACTACTCCAGGGACGTCACGCTCTCCGTCGCGGGGAAACCGGATCTCCTCGCATCCGCGGATCGGCCCTTTCGAGGCGACGGCGCTCGATGGAATCCCGAGGACTTGCTCCTCGGTGCGCTCTCGGAGTGCCACCTGCTGTCGTATCTGCACGCCTGCGTCACCGCGGGCGTCGTCGTCGTGTCGTATCGCGATCGCGCGAGCGGCGTGATGACCGAGGACGGCAGGAGCGGCGGCTCGTTCACCGAGGTGCTCCTGAGGCCCGAGGTCACCGTCGCGGATGCCTCGATGATCGACCGTGCGGAGCGGGCGCACGACGATGCGCACCGGATGTGCTTCATCGCGAACTCCGTCAACTTCCCTGTCCGCCACAAGGCGAGTGTCAGCGCCGTTCGTGGGGGAGCGCCTGCTTGATCTTCTCGAGCGCTCCCTGCGCGACGGGCTCGTTGTAGACGCCGGCCAGTTCCTGGCCGCTGAGGGCATGGATGCCCGCCATGATCTCGTCCGTCGCCAGACGCCGGGCCCGCCCGCTGGTGGCAGGTCCGTGCACTGACACATCGATCGGATCGCCGAAGCGCACGGTGACGCGCTCTTTCATCGACGGAAGCTTCGCGCCTTTCGGCATCACCCTGTCGGTGCCGATCAAGCCGACCGGGACCACCGGGGCGCCGGTCTGCAGGGCGAGGAACGCGACTCCGGTTCGACCCTTGTACAGTCGCCCGTCGGTCGAACGGGTGCCTTCCGGGTACAGCGCGACGGTCAGCCCCTCGTCGAGGAGCTTTCGCTGCTGGTCGAGTGCGTCGAGCGCGGCCTGACCCGCGCCGCGCTGCACGGGGACCGCACCGATCGATGTGAAGAACATGCGCTTCATGGCCCCGGCGAAGCCGCGTCCCTCGAAGTAGGACGACTTGGCGAGGAAGTGCACCGGGCGGGGTGCGGCGACAGGGATGGCGATCGAGTCGATGAACGACAGATGATTGCTCGCGAAGATCACAGGGCCCTCTGTCGGAACCTTCTCGCGCCCCTCGACTCTCGGACGATAGATCATGCGGGCCAGTGGGGTGATGATTGCTCTGCCCAGCGCATACGCCGCGCCGGCGCGGCGCGGAGCGTCACCCGCCGTGAGGTCCTCGGCGGCTTCTGCGGCGACCTCTGCGATCTCTGCGGACGATGTCAGTGGAGTCGACTCAGGGGTGTCGGACTGCGCAGAGGTCATCGGATCAGGCTACTCCCGAATCCATTCCACTCCGGGCATGCGGATGCGCGGGTGTCACCGCGCGCGCCTTACAGCGGGAGCAAAGGGGACTGCGGCAGAATTGACGAGTCCCCGTTCACGATCAGAGGTTTCACCGTGCGCACACGCTCGTTCTTCGCCCTGTCCACCATCGCCGCGGCCGCACTCGTGCTGGCGGGCTGCTCGGGGACCGCCGGTGACACCGGCGACGAGGCGGACAGCGCCGCGACCGATCTGTGCTCCGCGACGGTCGACTCCGGAGCCGCGTCGGAGAGCGTGACCGTCGACGGCGAGTTCGGAGCTGCGTCGGAGGCGACCTTCGAGCTCGGCCAGACCGTCGGCGAGGCTCAGCGCACCGTCCTCAGCGAGGGCGACGGCGAGAAGATCGCTGACGGCGATTACGTCAGCTACGCGCTCAGCGCTTTCGACGGCGACTCCGGCGAGCGGCTGGGAGACGCCGGTTACGAACCAGGAGAACTGCTTCCCGCCCAGCTGACCGCCGAAGCGCCGATGGGGCAGCTGATCGGCTGCGCGACGGCGGGATCCAGGCTCTCGGTCGTCTTCCCGACGACGGACGACGCCGCGGCCCAGTACTACATCCTCGACGTCCTCGACGTGGTTCCGTCCGCGGCATGGGGGCAGGAGCAGGATCCCGTCGACGGCATGCCCGCGGTGACGCTGGCCGACGACGGCGAGCCCAGTGTCGAGATCCCGGATGGGGATGCGCCGACCGAACTCCAGATCTCGGTCCTCAAAGAGGGCGACGGCATCCCGGTCGAAGACGGCGACACCACGCTGCTGCAGTACTACGGAGTCGACTGGGCGACCGGTGAGAGCTTCGACTCGTCGTGGGCCAACGCGGGACCGATGTCGATCGAGGGCAACACGTACGTCCCCGGATTCATCCAGGCGCTCGCGGGTCAGAAGGTCGGCTCCCAGGTGCTGGTCGTGATCCCGCCCGCGCTCGCCTACGGCGAGGAGGGCTCCAGCGAGCACGAGCTGGCGGGGAAGACCCTGGTGTTCGTGGTCGACATCCTCGCGACGCTGCACCCGGCGACCGCCGCAGGGTAGTCCTCCGCATCCGGGCATAGGGTGGCGTTATGCGTCGCATCATCGTCCTCGGCTCCACAGGCTCCATCGGCACACAGGCGCTCGATGTCATCCGCGCCAACCCTCGCCGGTTCGAACTGGTCGGCGTCGCGGCCGGCAGCAACGAGCAGCTCCTGACCGAGCAGGCGCAGCGGTTCCAGGTGGAGCACACCGCCCTCGGCGCGGAGCAGGCCGAGCAGCTCGTCCGTGATGTCGACGCCGACGTGGTGCTCAACGCGATCACCGGCTCGATCGGTCTCGGGTCGACCCTGGCGGCTCTGAAAGCCGGACGCACTCTCGCGCTGGCGAACAAGGAGTCGCTGATCGTCGGGGGCGAGCTGGTCACCGCGGCCGCAGCGGAGGGGCAGATCGTTCCCGTCGACTCCGAGCACTCCGCCCTTGCGCAGGCTCTGCGATCGGGCACGCACGCCGAGGTCCGCCGCCTCGTCGTCACGGCGTCGGGCGGCCCGTTCCGCGGACGCAGGCGCGACGAGATGGCACGGGTGACGCCTGCTGAGGCGCTCGCTCACCCGACATGGGATATGGGGCGCGTCGTCACCACCAACTCGGCGACTCTCGTGAACAAGGGGCTCGAGGTGATCGAGGCCCACCTGCTCTTCGACATCGATTACGACGACATCCAGGTCGTCGTGCATCCGCAGTCGGTCGTGCACTCGATGGTGGAGTTCATCGACGGTTCCACGATCGCGCAGGCCTCGCCCCCCGATATGCGACTGCCGATCTCGTTGTCGCTGGACTGGCCGCATCGCATCGGCGGCGTCGGAGCACCGCTGGACTGGACGAAGGCGACCAGTTGGGACTTCGAGCCGCTGGACGACGAGGCGTTCCCCGCCGTCGCACTCGCGAAGAGCGTCGGCCGAGCAGGGGGCACGTTCCCCGCGGTCTTCAACGCGGCGAACGAGCAGGCCGTCGACGCATTCCACGACGGGCGTCTGTCGTTCCTGGGGATCGTCGACACGATCGCCCGCGTCGTCGACGCGCATGACGCGCCGGCGGCGCTGACCGTAGAATCGCTGGCGGATGCCGAGGCCTGGGCGCGTACGACCGCCGACCGTCTCATCGCCGCGCAGTAGAGCGCAGAAGACCGGTTCAGTCGTCGTACGGCACCGGCCAGTGCGGTTCGGGAACCGGCCATCCGGCGTCCCGCAGCGCGCGCCTCGCGAGCTCCCTGGCCGAGTACGGCGTTCGTGCTCCGCGGATGTCGCGGTAGTCCTGGTGACCGGGACCGGCCCAGAGGATCGCATCGCCCTCGCCGACCATGCCGACGGCGGCGGTGATCGCGTTCTCGGGTGGGGAGAACTCGTGGATCTCGGCATCCGGCTGCGCGGCGCGCGCCCCCTCGATGAGGGTCGCGCGGATCGAGGTCGGATCCTCGAACCGCGGATGGTGATCCGTGATCACGAGGATGTCGCTGCCCTCCACCGCGGTGCGCCCCATGTCGAGGCGCTTGGTGGCGTCGCGGTCGCCGTCGGCGCCGAACAGCATGAGCGTGCGTCCGGGCGTGACGCGGCGCACGGCGGCGAGCGTCTTCACGAAAGCATCGGGGGTGTGCCCGAAATCGACGTACACCGCCGGTCCTCGTTCTCCGGAGACCAGTTCGGTGCGGCCGGGCAGGTATGCCTTGATGCGTCCGTCGCGGGTCAGAGCTTCGGTGATGCGCTCCCAGGTGTAGCCGCCTTCGACGAGCATCACGATCGCGAGGCCGGCGTTGGCCGCCATATGGGGGCCGATGACGGGGACGACGGTGGTGAGGGTGCGGCCGTCCGTCGCAGAAATCGTGAAGCGCGTGCCGCGCTGGCGCTCCTCATCGATGGTGACGACCCAGTCGGCGCGGGCTGCGGCATCCGGGTCGGCGGCGATGGCGGGAGTGCCCACCGTCACCACCGGGATCTCCGCTGCGGAGACGACATCGGCTCCGGAAGCCGAATCGAGCGAGATCACAGCGCGACGCGCGCGATCAGGACGGAACAGGGGGAGCTTGGCCGCGAAGTACTCGGCCATGTCGGCGTAGTCGTCGAGATGGTCGTGCGAGAGATTCGTGAAGCCCGCGACGTCGAACACGATTCCGTCGACCCGTCGCCGTGACAGCGCCTGAGCGCTCACCTCGACGGCGACCGCTTCGACGTCTCGCTCGCGCATGAGCGCGAGCAGCGCATGGGTTTCGGATGCCTCGGGCGTGGTGAGCCGGGAGATGATGACGTCTCCGGCGATGTGCCGCTCGGCTGTCGACGACAGCCCGCTCACGACGCCCAACTGACGGAGGATGCCCTCGAGCAGGTGCGTGACGCTCGTCTTGCCGTTCGTGCCGGTGGTCGCGAACAGCAGCGGCAGGTCATCGTCGGCCCCCGTGCCGTAGACCCATGCGCTCAACGCGCCGAGAGCGCCACGGGGATCATCGACGATCACGATCGGCAGACCGGAGTCCTCGGCGATCGCGGCGCCCTCCGCATCCGTGACGACCGCGACGGCGCCCTTCTCCGCTGCGGCCGACGCGAACGCCGCACCGTGCTGGTTGACGCCGTGGATCGCGACGAAGACCTCTCCTGGGCGGAGATCTGCGGTCGCGAGCGTGATGCCGGACAGGGTGACGCCGTCGATCTCACCGCGGGTGGCGGTGCCGAATCGGTCGGCGAGGTCCGCCAGCGCCCGCTGTGGCGGGGCGACGGGGCGGAGCACAGGAGGCAGGCTGGGCTGAGTAGACATAGCTCTTCAATGATCGCACGCGCGGTCTCGGGGGCGCGTCGGGCGAGCGCCCGGCGCGCCCCCGAGACGTGATGTCAGCCCTTCGTGCGTCGAGACGTGCGGATCGCGACCACGAGGGCCGCGATGCCGGCGACGAGGCCGGCAGCACCCAGCGCGACACCGATCACCGGGGCGGAATCGTCGGCGACCGGTTCGGCCGCGGAATCCTCGGACTCGGAATGGCCGCCGTGACCGGCGTCCGCGCTCTCCTCGACGTCACCGGTGACGCTCACGACGGGCGCAGGCGCGTCGAGGTCATGCGGGTCCTCACCGTCTTCGGCGACCTCGACCCACTCGTTCGCTCCTGTCTCGCACTGCTGCTCGACGGGGAAGACGAGGGAGTCCGGTGCATCCTCGCCGAGGCGCACCGCCATCGTCACCTCCCCGCGCTGATCGTGCGCCACAGGTGCTGCGGCGGTGTAGGTGACGGCGGATACGAGGCCGTTGTCGGCGCGTTCGACAGCGATGTCCCACATCGCGTCGGCGGTGGGCGATACCGAGGCGAGCCCTTCCGGCATCGTGATCCGCAGGGCCGTGGTGGGGGAGTTCTCGCAGCCGTGAGTGAACGAGAAGGCGAGCACGGCGGCCCCCTCCGGCTCGACGGCGTCCGGACTCACGCCGACATGCGCCTGCGCGGCGGCGGGCGCCGCGAGCACGAGTCCGGCGGCGAGGGCGGCGATGAGTGCGCCGCGACGGGATTTCAGCATGGTTGTTCTCCTGATGTGCATGGCAGAGTCGTCTCTGCGTGCGGGCGCGCTGAAGGAGCGCGCATCCGCGGGATGGATGACACGTGTGCGGCTGCGGTCAGCCGCGGGAGAGCACCGGTGGGCCGCGGCGGGATACGTCGCCGACGCGCATGAGGTGGACGATGATCCGCGCGGTATGCGTCGCGGACGCCGGAATCGGAAGCCCCGGGCGCGGCCGTGGCATCCGCACTCGCAGCACCGCACGCGCCCAGCGCCCGATGCTCCGAAGCGTGCTCTCACCGCGCCGGAGCAGGACGATCGTGCACATGGCGGCCACGAGGTGGGCGCCGAGCATCCCGGAATCCGGTGCGACGGCATCGGCCACGGGCAGGAGGGCGAGCACATGCTGATGACCCGTGCCGGCGACCGTCGGGGCCGCCGTCGCGTTCAGCGCGACGAACAGCACATGGAACACGGTCTGCGACAGCAGCACAGCGGCACCCAGACGGATGAGGCGGGGGCGTCTTCCGACCATGAGCGCGGCGATCGGGGTGAGGAAGACGCTCAGCGCCAGGATCAGCAGCGGGTGCGGGGCTGCCCCGCCCCCGATGGTGTGCGACACCGCAGCGATGATCGTCGCAACCGTCGACGCCGCCGCTCCACGGAGGAGTCGCAGCTGGCGGGAGGTCACCGCTCCAGCCTATGCGGCGGATTCCTAGTTCGTGCGCAGTAGCGTGGGGACGTGGAAATCCTGCTCTATGTCTTCGGCATCCTCTTCATGCTGATCGGACTGGGCCTGTCGATCGGGCTGCACGAGATCGGGCACCTGGTGCCCGCGAAGCTGTTCGGCGTGCGCGTGGGGCAGTACATGATCGGCTTCGGCCCCCGCGTGTGGTCCAAGCGGATCGGTGAGACCGAGTACGGCTTCAAGGCGCTCCCGCTCGGCGGCTTCATCTCCATGTCGGGAATGTACCCGGCATCGGACGGCAAGCCGGTGCGCGGCGTATTCGCCTCCCTGGTGCAGGATGCCCGCTCGGCCAACGACGAGACGATCGCCGAGGGCGCAGAGGAGCGCGTCTTCTACCGGCTTCCGACCTGGAAGCGCATCGTCGTGATGCTCGGCGGGCCGGTGATGAACCTGATCCTCGCAGTGATCATCTTCACCGTGCTGGCCTCCGGCATCGGCCTCGAGCAGGGGACGACCACGATCTCCGGCGTCACGGAGTGCGTGCTGCCCGCGGGCACGACCCAGACGGAATGCGAGGCAGGCGACCCCGCGTCCCCGGCCGCAGAGGCGGGTGTGCTGCCGGGAGATGTGATCGTGTCCGTCGACGGCACTCCGGTGGCGGACTTCGCCGCCGCCACCGCGATCGTGCAGGCATCGCCGGGCAAGACGCTCGACATGGTCGTCTCGCGCGACGGGAAGGATGTGCACCTGGCGATCACGCCCATTGCGGCGGAGCGCGAGCTGACCGACGCGAGCGGGCAGCCGAAGCTCGATGCCGATGGCGCGCAGATCGTCTCCGAAGTCGGTTACGTCGGGATGAGCTCGCAGATGGGCTTCGTCCCGCAGCCGATCGGCACCGGTGCCGTCATGGCGGGCGAGAACGTGGGCCGCGTCGCGGAGCTCGTCGTCCAACTGCCGGTCAAGCTGTGGAACGTGGGCTCCTCGCTCGTGACCGGAGCCGACCGCGATCCGGAGGGGCCGCTCAGCGTTGTGGGCGTCGGGCGTCTCGCCGGCGAGGTGGCGGCGACGGATGCTCCCGTACTCAACCGGTTCGTCTTCCTGCTCAGCCTGCTCGGCTCACTGAACATCGCCCTGTTCGTCTTCAACCTCATCCCGCTGCTGCCGCTCGACGGCGGTCACGTCGTGGTCGCGCTGTGGGACGGCATCCGCCGGGCATGGGCGAAGCTGTTCCGCCGCCCGCCGCCCGCGCCCGTGGATGCGACCAGGCTCGTCCCTCTCACGGTGGTCGTCGCAGCCGTGCTGATCGCCATGGGCGCACTGCTGATGATCGCCGACGTCGTCAATCCGGTGAATCTGCTGCAGTAGTCGTGGACTCCAGCGGCTACGCCGTGGCGTGCGCGATGAGTCGTTCGAGCGTGCGGATGCCGTCTCGCGACAGAATCGACTCGAGGTGCCCCTGCACGCTGGCGAAGCGGTCGCCGCGCAACGCGTAGACGTCTCCGGTGATGGGGTCGGCGGAGACATCCGCCGAACCTGCAGCAGCGGTGCCAGGGGTCACGCGTGCGGTGAACGTGTTGTAGAACCCGATCGATGCGTCTTCACCGAAGAGCGGAACGGTCTTCTGGAGACCCTGATGAGGGGCGGCGAGTGGAACGAGGTCGAGTCCGAGCCGATCGGCGAGGATCTGATGGCTCAGGCACACGGCGAGCAGCGGCGCATCCTGATCGAGTCGGCGGGCCACGATCTCACGCATGCGCGCGATGCGCGGCGATTCGGTGTCGCGAGGGTCACCGGGCCCGGGCCCTGCGACGAGGAGATCCGTCGCATCGATGTCGGCATCGACTGCGGCATGCCACGGCACGATGCGCACGTCGAGGCCGAGATGATGCAGCTGGTGGGCGAGCATCGTCGTGAAACGGTCCTCGGCATCCACGACGAGCGCCGAGCGCCCGGAGAATCGACCGGTCGTCCCCTCTGACTGAGGGTTCAGCCAGAACTCGGCCAGGCGCGAGTTGCGAGAGGCGAGCAGTGCGGCGATCTCAGGATCATCAGCGAACGCGGTCGAATTCGACGGCTCATCGGGATCCGTGTCGGTCTCCGCCGGCGCTGCGCCGCCGTCCCGCTCGATGGCGCCGATCGCGCCGAGGACGCCAGCCGCCTTGCCGTGGGTCTCGCCGACCTCGCCGTACGGGTCGGAGTGGCGCACGAGAGTCGCCCCGACGGGCACCCGCAGCCGGCCGTTCTGCAGATAGACGGTCCTGATCAGGATCGGGGCGTCGAGGTCGTGACCGCCGTCGTCGTTCGGAGTGAAGAGCGCGGCGACCCCCGAGTAGTACCCGCGCGGCTTCTTCTCGTGCCGGGCGATGACGGCGCAGGCGTTCTGCATGGGGGAGCCGGTGACGGTCGGGGCGAACATGGTCTCGCGCAGGACATCGCGCGGGTCGAGGCGGCTGCGCCCGCGAAGCATGTACTCGGTGTGGGTCAGGCGTGACATCTCTTTGAGATGCGGGCCGGTGATGCGGCCGCCGTCCGAGCAGACGGCGCTCATCATCTTGAGCTCCTCGTCGACGACCATGAAGAGCTCTTCGGTCTCCTTGGTGGAGGTGAGGAACTCGATGAGCGTCTCCCTGGTGGCGCCACCGGCGGGATGACGGAAGGTGCCGGAGATCGGGTTCATCGTGACGATGCCCTCCCGTGCGACGACGTGCGCCTCCGGGCTGGCACCGACGGCGATGTGCTCGGGAGTGATGACGGCGAACGTCCAGTACGCGCCGCGCTCGTGCGTGAGCAGGGCGCGGAACCAGGTGAGGGCCGCGATGCGCTCCTCGGCGTCGATCGTGGCGGTGTAGTCGCGTCGGATGACGAAGTTCGCCCCCTCGCCCTGACCGATCTCGTCGGCGATCACGCGGGAGACGACCTCGGCGTAGTCGTCGTCGCTGATGTCGAACCCTGCGTCGGTCAGCGGGATGGCCTCGTCGGGCAGTGCGGAGAGGACGTCGTCGAGCGGGAGATGACGGTGCTCGTCGACGAGCAGGCACTGCAGCGGCGCTCCGTCGTCCGGTGCATCGAAGCCGCGCTCGCGCACCTGGCGGTAGGGGACCAGTGCGAACACCTCGCGCGGTGCACCATCGACGGTGAGCGGGATGTCGGCGAGCAGCTCGACGTCAGAGGTGTCACCGGTGAGCAGTTCGACGCTGTCGACCCCGTCGCGTGCGATCAGCACGAATGATGCGTCGGCATCCTGCGTCAGCGCGTCGAGCAGGGCTGCGGTAGCGGTCATCGATATCTCCTGTGCAAATGCTCCGACGCGGGCATACGAAAAGACCGCCTCGGAGGCGGTCTGAATTCGTGGATCGCGAACGCACCGCCTAGAAGGCGGGCCACCAGGTGGTTGTACGCATGCGCTGAAACTATCACAGTGCGACGTGCCGCCCGTGCCGCATTCAGCCCCCGTCGACCTGATCCGCGTAACCTTGGGGTGTGCCTGCAGTCAATCTTGGGATGCCGCGTGTCCCCGAAGTCCTCAGCCCTCGTCGCAAGTCCCGTCAGATCCGGGTAGGCAAGGTGCTGGTCGGCGGTGACGCGCCCGTCAGCGTCCAGTCCATGACGACGACCAAGACGACCGACATCAACGGCACACTCCAGCAGATCGCCGAGCTCACCGCCTCCGGCTGCGAGATCGTGCGCGTCGCCGTCCCGCATCAGGATGACGCGGACGCGTTGAAGATCATCGCGATGAAGAGTCAGATCCCGGTGATCGCCGACATCCACTTCCAGCCCCGCTACATCTACACGGCGATCGATGCCGGCTGCGGCGCTGTGCGCGTGAATCCGGGCAACATCCGCGAGTTCGACGGCAATGTCGGCAAGATCGCCGAGGCTGCGAAGGCCGCGGGAGTGTCGCTGCGCATCGGGGTCAACGCGGGGTCCTTGGACCGGCGCATCCTTCAGAAGCACGGCAAGGCCACCGCAGAGGCTCTCGTCGAGAGCGCGGTGTGGGAGGCGTCGCTGTTCGAGGAGCACGACTTCCACGACTTCAAGATCTCGGTCAAGCACAACGACCCGATCGTGATGGTCAAGGCCTACCGGCAGCTCGCCGAGCGGGGGGACTGGCCGTTGCACCTCGGCGTCACAGAGGCTGGCCCCGCCTTCCAGGGCACGATCAAGTCGGCGACGGCGTTCGGCATCCTTCTCTCCGAGGGCATCGGCGACACGATCCGCGTGTCGCTCTCGGCGCCGCCGGCGGAGGAGGTCAAGGTCGGTCACCAGATCCTCCAGTCGCTGAATCTCCGCGAGCGCAAGCTCGAGATCGTCTCGTGCCCGTCGTGCGGTCGCGCGCAGGTCGACGTCTACACCCTCGCCGATGACGTGACCGAGGGGCTGAAGGACATGACGGTTCCCCTGCGGGTCGCGGTGATGGGATGCGTCGTGAACGGGCCGGGCGAGGCGCGCGAGGCGGATCTCGGCGTGGCATCCGGCAACGGCAAGGGGCAGATCTTCGTCAAGGGCGAGGTCATCAAGACCGTGCCGGAGGAGGACATCGTGGCCACACTCATCGAGGAGGCCAATCGCATCGCCGCCGAGATGGGCCCGGATGCCGCGACCGGCACCGCCCAGGTCATCACCGGCTGATCCCCGATCATGCTGACGAGCAGGCGGACGATCGGTCCTCGCGATTTCGATTTCGATGCTCAGGTGGCAGTCATGGCCGTCATCAACCGCACACCCGACTCGTTCTACGACCACGGAGCAACCTTCGCCTTCGACCGGGCAGTGGATGCGGCGCTCGACGCCGCGCGACTGGGGGCCGACTGGGTCGACATCGGCGGCGTCCCCTTCGGCCGCGGCGTGCACGTGAGCGTCGCCGAGGAGATCGACCGCATCGCGCCGGTCGTCGAGGCCATCGCCGGTGCGAGCGACGTGGTCATCTCGGTCGACACGAACAGGGCGGCAGTGGCCCGCGCGGCGATCGACGCCGGCGCCGCCGTCATCAACGACACCAGCGGTCTCGGCGATCCAGGAATGGCTGAGGTGATCGCTGCGAGCGACGCGCAGATCGTCATCACTCACAGCGTCGGTCCGCCGCGGGCCGAGAAACCCGCCGCGCACTTCGATGATGTCGTGGCGGAGGTGCGGAGGTTCCTGCAGGAGCGAGTGGCACTCGCGGAGGATGCCGGTGTGCCGCGCACCCGGATCATCATCGACCCCGGGCATGATCTCGACAAGAACACGCGGCATTCGCTCGAGCTCACGCGCCGTTTCGATGAGATCGCGACCCTGGGTCTTCCGGTTCTCGCAGCGGTGTCGAACAAGGACTTCATCGGAGAGTCGATCGACCGCGAGCAGGGGCAGCGGCTCGTCGGCTCCATCGCCGCGATGGTGCTGTGCATCGAGCGCGGAGCGCGCATCGTCCGCATGCACGATGTCGAGCCCGCCATCGACGCGGTGCGCATGGTGGAGAGCATTCTCGGGATGCGGCAACCGGCCCGTCTCGAACACAACATGCACCCGACACGGAACGTATGAGCGCAGAGATCGACCGCCTCTGGCCGCACCCGGCGACCCGGCTCGACGATGACAGCATCCTCGAGTCCTACGTGTTCCGACCCGGGCCATGGCTGCGGATGAACTTCGTCTCGAGCATCGACGGCGCGGCCACGCGGGACGGGCTCTCCGGCGGGCTCGGTGGCGATGCCGACACCCGCGTCTTCGAGCTGCTGCGCCGTCAGGCCGACGTCATCCTCGTCGGCGCGGGAACCGTGCGCGACGAGGGCTACGGTGCGATGCGGCTCGAACAGGATGCCGTGACCTGGCGGATCACACGCGGAATGACCGAGCATCCGTCATTCGCGCTGATCTCGGGGAGTCTCGATCTCGATCCGGCCTCGGAGGTGTTCACTGATGCCCCGAGCCGTCCGATCGTCTACACGGTCGCCGCAGCCGCTCCGGATCGTCGGGCGGCGCTCGCCGCAGTCGCTGACGTCGTCGACGTCGGCGACGAGGAACTCGATCCGGCGATGGTCCGCGCGGACCTGGTCGCCCGCGGTCTGCACCGCATCCACTCCGAGGGCGGTCCCGGTGTGTTCGGAGCCTTCATCGTCGCCGGTGCGGTCGACGAGGTGTGTCTGACACTGGCTTCGTCGCTCGAGGCCGGCGGCGCAGGGCGCATCTCGCACTCGTCGCTCGCGGCGCCGAGCGATATGGACCTCGCCACGGTCCTCAGGGCCGTGCGCGAGACGTTCCTCCGCTTCACGCGCGCAGACGTCTGAGACCGCTCAGAGAGCGAACTCGATCTCGCCCTTCGCGATGTCGGCGCTCACGAGCTGCACCGTCACCGTGTCGCCCGGCTTCGTGCCGGGCGGGACCGGAGCGGATGCCGTCACCGCGGGTTCGGCGATCTGAATGCTCGCCCGAGCACCGTCGTCGCCGCGCAGTTCGATGACGGTGGCGTCGATGCGTGTGCCGACCAGTGGAGTGAGCAGCGCCGCTTCGACACGATTGATCGTCTCGGTATTCAACCGTGACGCCCGCTGCGCCGATGCCTGCATGAGGTCGGGCAGCTCGTCGAGAGACCGGCGGGCCCAGTCCGGGATCTCCGAACCTTCGGAGACGGCGAGGCAGATCGCGAGCGACCACCGGTCGACGAGTCGCCGCAGGGGAGCGGTCGCGTGCGCATAGGGCGCGGCGATCGCCGCCTGCTCGATGTCGGCGGGAACCGACCCGTCGAAGCTCACGTAACCCGCGCCGCGGAACAGCGATGCCGCCGCTTCCAGGACGGGGAGCGTCAGGGGGTCCTCGCGATCGAGAGTGCGCAGGTACTCGCCGTAGTCGCCGTCCTGCCACGGGCGGCCCAGCGCTTCGGTCTGCCTCCGGAACGCGAGGAACGACTTCTCATCCGGCGCCGGCATCGTGCGGAGGATTCCCACTTTCGCGTCGACCATGAGCTCTGCCGCCGCCATTCCGGTCATGAGCGAGAGCTGCGCGTTCCACTCCTCGATCGGAAGCGGCGTGCCGCGGACGATCGAGTAGGACCCATCGGAGTCCTGCACGACCTCCTCGTCGGGCATGTTCAGGCTCGCACCGCCGCGCTCCTGCTCCTTGACGATGCGCAGTTCGCCGATCTCGCGCAGGAGCGACGCGGGCGAGTCCTCACCACTGTCGAGAGCGAGTTGCGTCGTCGTGTAATCGAGCTGGACCCGCGAGCGGATCAGTGCCCGCTCGAGCCGGAACTCCGCCACGGCGCCGTCGGAGGTCAGGTCGAACGTCCACACCAGCGCAGGGCGATCCACCCCGGGCAGCAGCGACGCGCGGTCCTCGCTGAGCACGGGCGGATGCAGGGGGATCCGTCCATCCGCCGCATAGAGCGTCTGCCCTCGGCGCCTCGCCGCGGCATCCACGGCTCCGCCCGGTGCCACGAATGCGGGGACATCGGCGATCGCGTAGCGCACGACGAAGCCGGAGTCCGCACGCTCGAGGTGGAACGCCTGATCGAGATCCTTCGAACCAGCGGGATCCAGGGTGGCGAAGGGCACATCGCGCAGGTCGAGCTCCGGCACGGCCGGCGACGCACCGGCCGCTTCGGCCTCCTCCTCGGCGGAGAACTCGATCGGTGCGTCCACGGCGGCGCGCAGGGCGGCGAGAGAGGCGGCGAGTTCGCTCTGAGCGGCGGACGGGGCGACATGGGCGCGACGCTGAGGCATGACCACAGCCTAATCACGGCTACCGTGGATGCCGCGGCGCCTGGTGCGCCAGTAGCGGAGGACCGGATGAAGAAGCTCGCGTTGATTCTCATGATGATGCTGGTGCTCGCCGGATGCTCCGCACCGCCGGCGAGCGATCCCGACGCCCCCGTGCAGACCGTGCAGGTGGACGCGGCGAACATGCGATTCACGCCGGATCGGATCGAGGTGCCCGCCGGCACCCGGCTGGTCATCGAGCTGGCGAACACCGACCTGTCGCAGATGCACGACCTCGTCCTCGAGAACGGGGTCGCAGGGACCCGCCTCGCGCCTGGAGCATCCGAGACGATCGATGCCGGAGTCATCACCGACGACATCGACGGATGGTGCTCGATCTCGAACCATCGTGCGATGGGGATGACGCTGTCGATCGTCGCGGTACCGTGAGAGCATGACCACTGCAGAGAAGGCACAGAAGCTCCGTTCGCTCTATGACGACGCCGAGATCCTCCGCGTCGTCAACGTCTGGGACGTCGTCTCGGCCAAGGCCGTCGCGGCCCTGCCGAAGACCACGGCGCTCGCCACGGCCGGCCACTCGATCGCCGCGACCTTCGGGTTCCCGGACGGGCAGATCCCTCGTGAGCTCATGATCGACATGGTCGGGCGCATCGCGGCATCCACTGAGCTGCCGGTCAGCGCTGACCTCGACGACGGCTACGGCGACGCCGGTGAGACCACCAGACTCGCGATCGCGGCGGGGATCGTCGGGGCGAATGTCGAGGATCGCCTGAAGCCCATCGCCGAGTCCGTCGCCGCTGTCGAGGCGATCGTCCGCGCAGGCGAGGCCGAAGGCGTGCCCTTCGTCCTCAATGCCCGCACCGACGCGTTCGTGCGCGCGAACGGACGCCCCGTCGAGGAGAGCATTGCGGATGCCATCGAGCGCGGTCGTGCATTCCTCGACGCCGGTGCCGCCAGTGTCTTCGTCCCCGGGATCCTGAACGCGGACGTCACCCGAGCGCTCGTGGAGGGCATCGGGGAGCGGAAGATCAGTGTCATCGGCCTGTCGGGTGCGCTCAAAGCGGCAGAGTACGAGGCGCTCGGCGTCGCGCGCATCTCCTACGGGCCGACCACGCAGCGGGTCGCTCTCACGGCGCTGCAGGACGTCGCGACGAGTCTCTACGCCGACGGTGCGATCCCCGAGGGGACCCGAGCGCTGAACTGACGCCGCGTGCGTCACTAGACTTGGTTCGTGGTCACTCGTCTATCGAACTTCTTCCTCCGTACGCTCCGCGAAGACCCGGCCGGTGCCGAGATCGCCAGCCACAAGCTGCTGATCCGCGCCGGATACATCAGGCCGCAGGCCGCAGGGATCTTCGCCTGGCTGCCGCTCGGTCTGAAGGTCAAGGCGAAGATCGAGGCCGTCGTCCGCGAGGAGATGGCCGCTGCCGGTGCGCAGGAGGTCCATTTCCCTGCGCTCATGCCGCGTGAGGCCTATGCCGCGACCGGCCGCTGGGACGAGTACGGCGAGCTGCTGTTCCGGCTCAAGGACCGTAAGGGCGGCGACTACCTGCTCGCACCGACGCACGAAGAGGCGTTCACGCTGCTGGTGAAGGATCTGTACTCGTCGTACAAGGATCTGCCGCTGACGATCTTCCAGATCCAGGACAAGTACCGCGATGAGGCGCGCCCCCGCGCTGGTCTGCTCCGCGGCCGCGAGTTCACGATGAAGGACGCGTACTCCTTCGACGCATCCGATGAGGGTCTCGACGCCAGTTACACGGCCCAGCGAGACGCCTACGAGCGCATCTTCCAGCGCCTCGGTCTCGAATACGCGATCGTGCAGGCGGATGCCGGGGCGATGGGAGGCTCCCGGTCGGAGGAGTTCCTGCACCCGACGCCCGTCGGCGAGGACACGTTCGTGCGCAGTGCGGGCGGCTACGCCGCCAACGTCGAGGCGTTCACCACTGCGGTGCCGGATGCCGTTCCCTTCGACGATGCCGCGACGGCGACCGTGTTCGATTCTCCGAACACTCCTACCATCGAGACTCTCGTCGCGCATTCGAACACTGTGCTCGATCGCGATGTCACCGCGGCCGATACGCTGAAGAACGTCGTGCTGGCGCTGACCCACCTCGACGGCACCCGTGAGCTCGTCGTCGTCGGCGTCCCCGGCGACCGCGAGGTCGACGACAAGCGCGCCGAGGTGGCCTTCGCGCCGGCCGAGGTCTCGACGGCGACTCCCGAGGACTTCGAGGCGAATCCACTGCTCGTCAAGGGCTACATCGGGCCGTGGTCACCGACCGGAGCCGTGCTCGGGGAGGAGTCGGCCACCGGCATCCGCTACCTCGTCGACCCCCGCGTCGCCGAGGGCACCCAGTGGATCACCGGTGCGAACCTCGACGAGAAGCACGCCCACTCCGTCACCGCAGGACGCGACTTCGAAGCCGATGGGATCATCGAGATCGCAAGCGTGCATGATGGCGATCCGGCTCCCGATGGATCGGGCCCGGTGACCCTCGCCCGCGGTATGGAGATCGGCCACGTCTTCCAGCTCGGCCGCAAGTATGCGGAGACGCTCGGGCTCAAGGTCCTCAATGAGAACGGCAAGCTCGTCACCGTCACCATGGGGTCGTACGGCATCGGCGTCACACGCATCCTCGCGATCATCGCCGAGCTCAACAACGACGACAAGGGACTCATCTGGCCCGCATCCGTCTCGCCGTTCGATGTGCACGTCGTCGCGGCCGGTCGTGATCAGGTCGCCTTCGATGTCGCCGAGAAGGCCGCTGCCGACCTCGAGTCCGCGGGGCTGGACGTGCTCTACGACGACCGTCCCAAGGTTTCGCCCGGTGTGAAGTTCGGCGATGCCGAGCTCGTCGGGATCCCGCGCGTGCTCGTCATCGGACGCGGCGCCGCCGAGGGACAGGTCGAGCTCTGGGACCGTCGGACCGGGGACCGCGACTCGATCTCGATCGATGAGGCGCTCGCGCGGCTCGCCCCTGCGGGGCCGCGGACATGACCGAGGATGCCCGTGACGAGCTGAGGGCCACGATCGATCACCTCATGACCGAGACGGGCATCGGCCTCAACAGGTCGCTGGTCCGCAGGATCATTCGTACCGGTATCGATCTCGGCCAGGACGGCACTGATCGCCTGAATCTGAAGATCGCCTCGGCCGCGCTCGCGGAGATGCGAGACGCGTTCCGCCTCTTCCAGCCGTACGCGGATGTGCCCAAGGTCACCGTCTTCGGCTCCGCCCGCACGCAGCACGACGATCCTCTCTACGAGCAGGCGCGATCCGTCGCCGCAGCACTCGCCAGACGCGGCTGGATGGTCGTCACCGGCGCCGGTCCCGGCATCATGCAGGCCGCAGCAGAGGGCGCTGGTGAGAAGATGGCGCTCGGCGTCTCGATCCGTCTGCCCTTCGAGGAGAAGCCGAGCGCGGTCATCGCGAAGGACACCCAGTCCGTCGAGATGAAGTACTTCTTCACGCGCAAGCTCATGCTCGTGAAGGAGTCCACCGGATTCATCTGCCTTCCCGGAGGCTTCGGCACGCTGGACGAGATGTTCGAGCTGCTCACCCTGCAGCAGACGGGGAAGGCAGAGCCGACGCCGATCGTCCTGCTCGACGAGCCGGGAGGCACGTTCTGGCGCGGGCTCGAGCGGTTCGTGCTCGAGACGCTCATCCCGGCCGGTGTGATCTCCCCGGACGACCTCGACCGGGTGCTGATCACCGACTCCGCGGAGGAGGCCGTCGCCGAGATCACGGCGTTCTGGCGCAACTACGACTCGCTGCGTTGGGTGGACGATGTGCTCGTGCTGCGGCTGAAGAGCCAGCCGACCGCGCCGGAGGTCGAGCAGCTCAACACGGAGTTCGCCTCGATCCTGAACTCCGGGCGGATCGAGCTGGTCGACGCGCTGCCCGCTGAGGTGGCCGACCACGACGTGGTGGAGCTGCCGCGGCTCGCGCTCCGCCTGCGGCAGCGCGAGGTGGGCGGTCTTTACCACTTGATCGACGCGATCAACGCTCTGCCCTCCGCGCGCTGACCTCCCGCGGGGAGCGGATGCGCAGGTGCGGTCGGCTCCGTCCGGAATCGTCTGATCGGGTATCGTTGTACGGATGCCGCGTGTGCAACATGCCGCGGCGAAGAGCTGAATATGGAGGCCGTCATGGAGATCGAACTGGGGTTGCTGCGCGGGATCGAGAAGGAGAAGGCGATTCCCTTCGACGAACTCGTCGCGATCATCGAACAGGCCATTCTGACCGCCTACGGCAAGCACGTCTCGGAAGACGGGGCGATTCCTGCCGGCGTCCGCGTGGAACTCGACCGGAAGTCGGGCCACGTCGCCGTCCTGCAGCCCGTCGCAGACGATGAGGGCGCCGTGATCGGTGAAGAAGACGCCACGCCCGAGGATTTCGGTCGCATCGCCGCGTTCGCGGCTAAGCAGGTCATCAGCCAGCGGCTGCGCGACATCGCCGATGACGCCGTGCTGGGGGAGTTCCGCGGCAAAGAGGGCGACATCGTCGCCGGAGTCGTGCAGCAGGGTCCCAATCCGCGGATGATCCACGTGGACCTGGGCAGTGTCGAGGCGATTCTGCCTCCCGAGGAGCAGGTTCCCGGCGAGGAGTACGCGCACGGCTCGCGCCTGCGCGTGTACGTGACCAGTGTGGCCAAGGGGCTCAAGGGCCCGCAGATCACAGTGTCGCGCACCCACCCGGGACTCGTCCGCAAGCTCTTCGCCCTCGAGGTCCCCGAGATCGCCGCCGGCCTCGTCGAGATCGTCTCGCTCGCGCGGGAGGCCGGCCATCGCACCAAGATCGCCGTGAAGGCCAACGACCCGTCGATCAACGCGAAGGGGGCCTGCATCGGAGAGATGGGCCGGCGCGTCCGCGCCGTCACCGAAGAGCTCGCGGGGGAGAAGATTGACATCGTCGACCACGACGACGATCTCGCGACCTTCGTCGCCCACGCGCTCTCACCGGCGAAGGTCACGAGTTCCTTCGTGCTCGACGCGGGCACGAAGGCAGTGCGGGCACTGGTCCCGGACTACCAGTTGTCGCTCGCCATCGGCAAGGAGGGGCAGAACGCCCGACTCGCAGCGAAGCTGACCGGTGCGAAGATCGACATCCAGCCCGACAGCATCTTGGACTGACCCGCAGTTCGCGGAGTCGTCCTGCAGCGGCGCGGTGTAAGATGGAGCCTGTACGAACGTGCGTCGGTTGTCGCATGCGTGCTTCCCGATCCGCCCTTCTCCGGGTGGTGTCGCAAGACGAACACCTCATCATTGATGAGCGTGCCGTCATGCCGGGGAGGGGCGCGTGGGTGCATCCGACGCGGGAGTGCCTCGACGCCGCCGTGCGGCGCAGGGCCTTCGCACGAGCACTGCGGGTGTCGCAGAGCATCGGGTTCCCCGAAGACTGCGACACGCAGACCATTGAAGATCATCACCAGCGAAACAAAGGCTGAACGGCTATGGAAACAAAGTGAACGGCTCGAAATGAGACCCGTCCGCGACTAGTGGTCTGCCCTGTCTGGGCAGACCGACCCAGACAGGAGAATTGTGGCTGCCAAACCACGCGTACACGAGATTGCCGCCGAACTCGGCGTTGACAGCAAGGTCGCACTCGCGAAGCTGAAAGAGCTCGGCGAGTTCGTCAAGAGTCCTTCGTCGACGATCGAGCCCCCGGTGGCCCGCAAGCTCCGCGCCGCTATCGCGGCAGACGGAGCCATCGCGCCCAAGGGCGATGAGAAGCCCGCCGCGAAGCCCGCGGCGGCAAAGCCCGGTGCGGCGAAGCCCGGACCGAAGGCTCCGACGCCCGGACCCAAGCCGGGCCCCAAGCCCGCGCCAGAGGCCAAGCCGGTCGCATCCGAGCCCGAGGCCGCGACGCCCGCGCCCGCCGCTGACAAGCCGGCCGAGCAGGCCGCAGCCGCTCCGGCGGCGAAGTCCGGCGCCGACGACAAGTCCGCACCGAAGCCGGGTGCCCCGCGTCCGGGGAACAACCCGTTCTCGACGTCGCAGGGCATGGGCCAGCGTCCGGCAGGACCGCGCCCTGGCAACAACCCGTTCGCCTCCGCGCAGGGCATGGGCCAGCGGCCCACCCCTGGCAACATCCCTCGTCCGCAGGCGCCCCGCCCCGGGGCTCCCCGCCCCGGTGCACCCCGTCCTGGGTCGCCGCGTCCCGGTGCACCCCGCGGTGGTCAGGGTGCTCGTCCCGGCGCGCCGTTCCAGCAGCGCTCCGGCGGCCCCGGTCGTCCTGGTGGCGGCCCCGGTGCCGGTGGTCCTGGTGCACGTCCTGGCGGCGGCTTCGCCGGTCGTCCCGGCGGCGGCGGTGGCCGTGGTCGCGGACCCGGCGGCGGTACCGCCGGTGCCTTCGGAAAGGGAGGCGGCAAGTCCAAGCAGCGCAAGTCGCGCAGGGCGAAGCGGCAAGAATTCGAGATGCGGTCCGCACCGGTCGTCGGCGGCGTCAACGTCACCCGCGGCAACGGTGAGACGATCCGCATGCGCCGCGGCGCGTCGATCGCGGACTTCGCAGACAAGATCGAGACGCTCACCGGCTACACGGTGCAGCCGGGAACGCTCGTGACGATCCTCTTCAACCTCGGCGAGATGGCCACGGCGACCGAGTCGCTGGACGAGGCGACGTTCGAGGTGCTCGGCGAAGAGCTCGGTTACAAGATCCAGATGGTCTCTCCCGAGGACGAGGACAAGGAGCTCCTCGAGGGCTTCGGTCTCGACCTCGAGAAGGAGCTCGAGGAGGAGAGCGAGGACGACCTCGAGATCCGTCCTCCCGTGGTCACGGTCATGGGACACGTCGACCACGGTAAGACCCGACTGCTCGACGCGATCCGCAAGACGAACGTGATCGAGGGCGAGGCCGGCGGCATCACCCAGCACATCGGTGCGTACCAGGTGTGGACGGAGCACGAAGAGATCGAGCGCGCCATCACGTTCATCGACACCCCGGGTCACGAGGCGTTCACCGCCATGCGTGCTCGTGGTGCGCAGGTCACCGACCTGGCGATCCTCGTGGTCGCGGCGGATGACGGCATCATGCCGCAGACGGTCGAGGCGCTCAACCACGCCCAGGCCGCCGGCGTGCCGATCGTCGTCGCGGTGAACAAGGTCGACAAGCCGGAGGCGAACCCCGCCAAGGTGCGTCAGCAGCTCACCGAGTACGGACTAGTCGCAGAGGAGTACGGCGGCGACGTCATGTTCGTCGACGTCTCGGCCCGTCAGGGCACCGGTATCCAGGAACTGCTGGACGCCGTGCTGCTGGTCGCGGACGCCGGACTCGATCTGACCGCGAACCCGAACAAGGCCGCCCGCGGTGTCGCCATCGAGGCGAAGCTCGACAAGGGCCGCGGATCGATCGCCACCGTGCTCATCCAGTCCGGAACGCTCCGCGTCGGCGACTCGATCGTGGCGGGTACGGCATACGGCCGAGTGCGCGCCATGCTCGATGAGAACGGCGAGGCGGTCGAGCAGGCCGCACCGTCGCGCCCCGTGCAGGTGCAGGGTCTCAACTCCGTACCGCGTGCAGGCGACGTCTTCATCGTCACCGAGGAAGACCGCATGGCGCGTCAGATCGCCGAGAAACGTGAAGCCGTCGAGCGCAACGCTCTGCTGGCCAAGGCCCGCAAGCGCATCTCGCTCGAGGACTTCACCCGTGCTCTCGAAGAGGGCAAGGTCGAGACGCTCAACCTCATCATCAAGGGCGACGTCTCCGGTGCCGTCGAGGCGCTGGAGGAGTCGCTGCTCAAGATCGAGGTGGACGACACGGTGCAGTTGCGCATCATCCACCGCGGTGTGGGAGCTGTCACCGAGTCCGACGTGAACCTGGCGACGATCGACAATGCGATCATCGTGGGCTTCAACGTGCGCCCCGACCCCAAGGCTCGTGAGGCTGCGGCCCGTGAGGGCGTCGATGTCCGGTTCTACTCGGTCATCTATTCGGCGATCGATGAGATCGAGAGCTCGCTCAAGGGCATGCTCAAGCCGGAGTTCGAAGAGGTCCAGTCCGGTGTCGCCGAGATCCGCGAGGTGTTCCGCTCCTCCAAGTTCGGCAACATCGCGGGTGTCATCGTCCGCTCGGGCACGATCACGCGCAACGCGAAGGCGCGCATCATCCGCGAAGGCGTCGTGGTCGCCGATGGTCTCGCCATCGAGTCGCTGCGTCGCTTCAAGGATGACGTCACCGAGGTCCGCACCGACTACGAGGCCGGTATCGGACTCGGCAAGTACAACGACATCCAGGTCGGCGACGAGATCGAGACGACAGAGCTCGTAGAGAAGCCTCGCGGCTGATCCGATCGATTGTGAGGGGCGCCTGCGGGCGCCCCTCACTCGTCACAGAGGAGAGAGAGAATGGCTGGAGAACGACAGGCACGGCTCGCGGACCGCATCCGTGTGATCCTTGCCGAGCGCCTCGAGAAGGGGCTTCGCGATCCCAGGCTCGGGTTCGTCACCATCACCGATGTCCGGGTCTCCGGCGATCTCCAGCACGCCTCCGTCTTCTACACGGTTCTCGGCACCGACGAGGAGCGCGCATCCAGCGCGATCGCACTCGCCTCCGCGACGGGGATGCTGCGCAGCGAGGTGGGGCGTCAGCTCAGCACGCGCCTCGTGCCGACGCTGGAGTTCATCCCTGATGCGCTCCCCGAGAACGCGGACAACATCACCGCACTGCTCCGTCAGGCCCAGGAGCGCGATGCGGAGGTGGCGAAGCTGGCCTCCTCCGCCACTCACGCCGGTGACGCCGACCCCTACGGCCCCGAGACGTCAGAGAACGACACACTCTAGGTACTGCACCGATCACTTGATACTCTGATCGCCGTTACGGTCTGCTGGGGCGGACTCGAAGGGGAGAAGGGGTCCGGTGACCACAGCTCGGTCGGATTCGCATGCGCAGATCAGTACCATCGACGACGACGGACTCGTCTTCCTGATCGCCGCCGAGCTGCTGGACGAAGGCATTCCGACCGCGCCGCACGTCCTGGCGAAACTCCTCAGACGTCTGGAAGGCGACCCGCAGACAGTGCGGGAGACAGCCGCACGACTGAGCTCGTCCCAGCGCAGCGGGCAGCGCTTCCTCCCGGCGGCGCTGCCGCTGGTGCCCGCGATCTCCGAGGCATTCGGCGCGCTCGAGCTCGACCCTGACGATCGGTTCGTCCTGCTCCTGGCCGCCCTCTCCACGGACGATCTTCTCGATCCTCTGGTCGACGCGGCTCGATGCAGCGCGTCGGCCCTCCTCGCCGGGTCGGTGAGCGAGCACCTCACGATCTCGAACGGGCGCTACCGCTTCGATGATGTGCGTCTGGCCATCTGGCTGCGTCATGGCACATCCGGACTGGACACGTCTCTGGCGCACCAACGGCTGCACGAGACGCACAGACGGCGCGGCGACGACGAGCGCGCCGCATGGCATCTCGGACGCGGGGCCGTCGAGCGCGACGCCTCGATCGCTCCGCTGCTGACGACGTCGGCGCGCGCGTTGAACGAGGCAGGACGATCGGAACTGGCGTTCCTGGTGGCTGTGGAAGCGGCTGACCACGCCTCGGATGATGCCCGTGATGAGGCGTGCCTGGTGGCCGGCGTGTCTGCGGTCGCCGCCGGATGCTTCGAAGACGGGGCGGACTGGTTGAGGACCCTGTTCCCCTCCGGGCCCATCGTGCACAGGAATCAGGCGCTGGCGAGCATGCTCATCGCAGAGACGTGCGCGCGCGGGGTGGTGCCGGTCCTCGATCCTGCCGAGCATCGTCCCCGGACGGATGACGTTCGGCACTGGCACGCCTGGGCGCGCACGGCGGGACTGGCGGCGGTCATGTGCGCGGAGCGCGGCGGCATCTCCGCGATGCGCACCTGGCTGACCGAGGTGCGGGATGCGGATCTGCGCGCGGATGCAGGAGGGGAGATCCGCGAGTCCGCGGTCGCCCTGTGCTGGATGCTCACCGGCGACGCGGGCGGTGCCGTATCGGATTCGCGGGGACCGTTCTCCGGCGGCATGGTCAGCGCGCTGCGCACCGCGGTCGACGGGGACATCGATCTCGGTCTGCAGATGCTCGTGCGGGCCGGTGCGGGACTGCTGAACGAAACCGATCCACTGGTCGCCGGGTTCGAGCGCAGCTCGCTCGTGGGCGCCTACCTCGCGGTCACCGAGACGCTGCTGCACTTCTGGCGCGGAGACATCGAAGCCGCACGCGACCGGTTGGCTGCGGCATCCGTCCACCTCCCGATCGCGGTGCCGTTCGCCGGTCTCGGCACGACTCTCGCGCAACGGCTCGATATCGTGGCGAACGGCGAGCCCGGGGTGCTGCCCCTTGTGCTGATGGAGACGCTCCCGAGCGGGATCCGCATCGATAACCTGGTCGACAACGGCCTGCGCGCCTATCTGCGCGGTGCGCACGAGCAGGCGGCGACGGACCTGCGGCTGTGGCATGACCGGGGCGCTCCGGAGACCGCGCTGGCGGTGCCGGGCCTCGACGAGGTCGGCCCGGTCGTCGAACGCTCGTTGATCGAGCCGCCCGAAGTGGCCGAGGCCCGCGCGCTCAGGCACCGCATCCGCACGATTCCAGAGGCGTCATGGCGCAGAGAACGCGACGCGATCGCGGAGGCGGGTCGCGGCCTCGGCTCATCGTTCTGTCGAGGACGCATCGAGGCGATGCTCGGGTCGGTGAGTCTGATCCACGACGACGTCATGGCGGGGCGGCGGCATCTGCGGGCCGCGCGCAGCCTCTTCGATGACGCGGGTGCCCATGCCTGGCGGAAGGTCATCGACGCTCGGCTGGATCGCCTCGCAGCGCAGCTGCGGGCCAAGAGCGGACTCGCGACGGTTCCGATCACGGTCGTGCCGGATGCGGACCCGCTCGAGAACAGCAGACTGATGTGGGCCGAGGTGCTGACCGATCGCGAGGTGGAGATCGCGATGCGCGTGGCCCGAGGATTGACGAACAGCGAGATCGCGGCGGATCTCGATATCTCCGTGCGCACGGTCGAGGTGCATGTCAGCAAGCTCTTCAGTGTGCTGGCGGTGCGCAACAGGGTCGAGCTCACCGTCCTCGCCCACCGGACGGGGCAGCACATCTGAGGATCTCGGGGCGCGATCAGCGCGGCAGCCGGAGCATCCCATCGACGGCCTCGACGAGCCCGTCGGCGATCAGCGAGTCGATCGCCCTGTCGCGCTGGGCGGCATCCGACCAGTCGCCGATGACGGAACCAACGGCCCTCTCGCCATCGGGCGCCTGTCTGAGTGCTCTGAGAACCATACCCCTGGCCTGACGATCAGATCCCTCGTAGCGCGCCTGTCGGCGCCGCGCGTCTCCCGTGTCCGGACGACCCGCTGCCACCCAGGCGCATTGCCCCGCGATCGGGCACTGCTCGCAGCGCGGGGCCCTCGCCGTGCAGGTGGTGGCGCCGAGCTCCATCATGGCGGCGTTGAACACGGCGGAATCGGCGTCTCCGCGCGGAAGCAGCGCCATCATCGCCTCCAGATCGCGCTTCGCGGGCGGACCGGGCTGCGATCGTCCGTCCTCCGCGCGTGCGATGACGCGCCGGATGTTGGTGTCGACGACGGGAACGCGATCACCGAACGCGAAGGCCGCGACGGCGCGTGCGGTGTAGTCGCCGATACCGGACAGCTCGAGCAGCGCATCGACATCGCGCGGCACGACGCCATCATGGCGCTCTGTGATCTCGATCGCCGCACGATGCAGCCAGAGCGCGCGTCGCGGATAGCCCAGATTCGCCCACTGCCGGACGACCTCCGCCGGGGTCGCATCGGACATCGAGCGCGGCGTCGGCCAGCGGTCCAGCCATGCCTCGAGGTGCGGGACCACGCGAGCGACGGGCGTCTGCTGCAGCATGAACTCGCTCACCAGTGTTCCCCATGCCCCGTACTGCTCATGGAACTGCGCACTGCGCCACGGCAGATCCCGTGCGTGGACCGCGTACCAGCGCGACAGCTCGTGCGCGAGCGCAGGGTCGGGGGAGGGCATGGGCACGACGACAGCCTATGCGGCGGAGCGGGGGCGCTCTCCTCGGTAGGCTGGACGAATGGTCGCACCCGGCATCCTTCTCGTCGACAAGCCCGGTGGGCTGACCAGCCACGACGTCGTCGCCCGCACGCGTCGCGCCTTCGGCACTCGAAAGGTCGGGCACGCCGGAACTCTCGACCCGATGGCCACCGGCCTGCTCGTCATCGGCATCGAGGGCGCGACCAGACTGCTCACGTACATCGTCGGCGCTTCGAAGACCTACCGCGCCACCATCCGGCTCGGGCAGGCGACCACGACCGACGACGCAGAGGGAGAGATCACCGTGCGCGCGAGCGCGGATGCGGTGGACGCCCTCACCTCGGCGCAGGTCGCGGATGCGACGGTCGCGCTCACCGGGGACATCTCCCAGGTGCCGAGCACCGTCTCGGCGATCAAAGTCGACGGTCGTCGCGCGTATGACCGGGTGCGGGCGGGCGAGCAGGTCGAGCTCAAGGCCCGCGATGTCACCGTCTCCCGTTTCGAGATCGTGTCGGAGCGCAGGGGAGAGGGTGTCCTGGACCTCGATGTCGTCGTGGACTGCTCTTCGGGCACCTACATCCGGGCACTGGCCAGAGACCTGGGTGAGAGCCTGAGCGTCGGCGGGCACCTGACCATGCTGCGGCGCACGCGCGTCGGCCCTTTCGATGCGTCCGATGCGGTGTCACTCGATGATCTCGACGGCGCACCCCTGCTGACGCCGGCCGATGCCGCCGCTCGCGTGCTGCAGCGGATCGACGTCTCCGCCGACGATGCGCGCGACCTGCGCCATGGGAAGCGACTGCCTGATCGTGCAGCGGTGCTGCAGGGAGCCCTCGCCGCGGCGGTAGACCCCGACGGTGCTCTCATCGGCGTCGTGGAGCGTCGTGGTCGCGATCTGAAGAGCGCGATGAACATGCCGGAGGAGCACCGATGATCCTGTGGTTCACCCTCATACAGATCGCCGTGGCCTCAGCCGCAGGGCTCTTCTGCGTGATCGTCGGGTTGATGGGGCGGCGTCCGAGCGACTTCACCGTGGGGGCCCTCGCCCTGGTCGAACTGCTGCTGATCGTGCAGGTCGTCATCGCCATCATCGCGCCGTTCGCCGGCAACCCCCCGACCGGTGACCTGCTGGAGTTCTGGGTCTACCTCGTCTCCGCGGTGCTCGTACCGATCGGTGGCGTGACCTGGGCCCTGCTGGAGCGCAGCCGTTGGAGCACGGTGATCCTCGGGCTGCTCGGCTTCGCCGTCGCGATCATGCTGTGGCGCATGGAGGTCATCTGGACGATCCAGGTCGTGTGATCGGCGGCGCCCGGCAGGACCGGGCGCGCTTAGGATGGAAGACGCTATGAGCACCACCGAAACCCGCACGCGGATGACCGGCATCGGCCGCGTTCTCGTCATCGTCTACGCCGTGATGGCACTCGCCGCGACCGGTCGCAGCTTCGTGCAGATCGTGCGGAAGTTCGACGAGGCGCCGCTCGCATACTCGCTGTCGGCTGTCGCCGCCGTCGTGTACATCGTCGCGACTCTCGCGCTCGTCTTCGCCCGCAGGCGCGGGTGGTACACGGTGGCGTGGGCCGCGATCGTGTTCGAGCTCATCGGTGTGCTCGTCGTCGGGGTGCTGAGCCTGGCGATTCCCGAACTGTTCCAGCACGACTCGGTGTGGTCGGTGTTCGGTCGCGGGTATCTCTTCATCCCGCTCGTCCTGCCGCTCTTCGGCATCTGGTGGCTGCGCACGCATCGCCCGAGTGCGGCGCCGGCTGTGCAGAGCAGTCAGAAGGCGACCGCATGATCGTCTTCCGTGATCCGAGCGATGTTCCTGCAGACTTCGGGCCCTCCGCCGTCGCCATCGGCAAGTTCGACGGGGTGCATGCGGGGCATAGAGCGGTTCTCGAGCGGCTCAAGGCCGACGCCGCGGCATCCGGCGCACGCTCGGTCGCCGTCACCTTCGACCGCAACCCGCTCGCGCTGCTCCGTCCGGATCTGTGTCCTCAGAACGTCGCCTCGGTGGACCGCAAGATCGAGCTGCTCGGCGAGATGGGGATCGACGCGGTCCTGCTGCTGACGTTCGACCAGGCCCTCGCCTCCCAGCCGGCGCAGGCGTTCGTCGAAGACATCCTCGTCGGCTCCCTCCATGTATCCGCAGTGCTCGTCGGCCAGGATTTCCGCTTCGGTCACAGGGGAGCGGGGACACCTGAGCTGCTGCGTGCACTCGGACCCGAGTACGGGTTCACAGTCGAGGTCGTCGATGACGTGTACATCGCGGGATCCGACCGGCGCGTTTCGTCCAGCTGGATCCGCGAACTCCTCGTCGAGGGCGACGTGACCACCGCGGCGCGAGTGCTGGGGCGGGCGGTCGATGTGCGCGGAACGGTCGTCCACGGGCTCAAGCGCGGCCGTGAACTCGGCTTCCCGACGGCCAACCTCTCCGAGACCGTCGACGCCTTCGTCCCCGCCGATGGCGTGTACGCCGGTCGTCTGCACGACCGCGACACCGGGATGAGCTATCCCGCAGCGATCTCCGTCGGCACCAATCCGACCTTCGACGATGTCCTCGTCCGTCAGGTCGAAGCGCATGTGCTCGACGAGGACTCACTCGATCTCTACGATCACGACGTCACAGTCGAGTTCGTGCGGCGGCTGCGCGGAATGGTCGCGTTCGACGGCATCGACGCGCTCATGGCGCAGATGGCGGCCGACGTCGAGTCGGTTCGTGCGCTATTCGCGTCGGATGCCGTAGAATGATGGTGGTTCTCGACGTTGCGGGTGCGAAGTCAGTACATCGCTGAGCACGAGAACGATTTCCGCACGGTCATGGCGCACGCCACACGCGGACAACTCGTACGGCACGGATCGTCTTCGACACGATCCGGTATCTCACGCTCAGGAGGAGCATGCCGACTACGGCAACCGCCGCGACGCGGCGCAAGAAGACATCTCGTCGTGATGACGAAGCCCCGCTGATCCCGATCCTCGCGCGCAAGGTCCGCGAGATCGAGGCGAAGGCGCAGCGCGGCAAGCTGGGGCCGACGAACCGGGTGAAGTTCCAGGTCATCGCGTTCCTCGTGCGCGAGGAGCGCGCCAGAGTGAAGACGGATGACGCGTTCGGCGACTCCGCCCGCACGGAGCTGCTCAAGCGGCTCGACGGAGTCGCGACGATCCTCGCGAAGACCGCGGCGCGCGATACGTCGCTGATCCAACTGCTCGAGGCCGACCAGGCGACGAGCCCCGTCGCCAAGCGCATGCGCCGCGACTGGTTGCTCGAGTCCGGTGCAGAACTCGCACCGGAAGAGCTGATCATCACCGATATCGCCCCGGTGAAGGCGCCGGTGGTCCCCGCCGCACTCGCAGAGCGCCAGGTCACCCCGCCCTCGGTGGAGTCCCGTCAGCTCGCGAACCCCTTCCTCGCTCCGGACCTCACACCGCGTGCGACCACGACACCGCGTCGTCGCCTCGATGGCTGGGAGCTCATGGGCCCCCTCTACAAGGCATTCGAGACGGGTGCCGGTGGGGCGTCGGCGACCATGGAGCTGCCGCCCGTCCCGGAGTACGACCACCTCTCGCCCAAGGGGCTCGAGATCATGGTCCACCAGTCGCGTTTCCTCGAGTCGGTGCGCACCGGCCACCGCAGCTTCCTGCTCGCGGATGAGCCGGGCCTCGGCAAGACCGCCCAGTCCGTGCTGGCGGCATCTCTCGCCGACGCCTACCCGTTGCTGGTCGTCGTCCCGAACGTCGTCAAGATGAACTGGGCGCGCGAGGTCGAGCGGTGGACGCCGCAGCGTCGTGCGACCGTCATCCAGGGCGACGGCGCCGATATCGACGCATTCGCGGATGTCTTCATCGTGAACTACGAGATCCTCGACCGGCACCTGTCCTGGCTCGGGTCGATCGGGCTCAAGGGCATGGTCGTCGATGAAGCGCACTTCATCAAGAATCTCTCCTCGCAGCGCTCGCAGAACGTGCTCGCGCTCGCTTCGCGCATCCGGGAGTACACGCGCGATCCGTTGATGATGGCACTCACCGGAACGCCGCTGATCAATGACGTCGAGGACTTCGACGCGATCTGGCGCTTCCTCGGCTGGACCACGGGCGACAAGCCGGGTCCTGATCTCATGGCAAGGCTGGATGCGACCGGGCACACACCTGCAGACAAGGCCTTCTACCCTGAAGCACGCGATGCCGTCATCTCGATGGGCATCGTACGGCGCAAGAAGAAGGACGTCGCCGCCGACCTGCCCGACAAGCTCATCGCCGATCTGCCCGTTCAGCTCGATGACGAGTTCGGTCGCAGCATCCGCCAGGCCGAGCGCGAGCTGGGCGAGAGGCTCGCGGCGAAGTACCGCCGCATCATCGCGGCGCGCGGCGATCGCGGAGACGCTCGCTCGCTGAGTCTGTCGGCGGGTGAGATCGACGACGACATCGTGCGTCTGGTCGCTCTCGGCGAGCTCGAGGAGTCGAAGGCAGCCGGAACCGGAGGAGACAACGTCTTCACGATGGTGCGCAAGATCGGTCAGGCGAAGGCCGTGCTCGCCGCCGACTACGCCGCTCAGCTGCAGCGCTCCGTGGGCAAGGTCGTCTTCTTCGCGAAGCATGTCGATGTCATGGACCAGGCCGAAGCGCACTTCGCCGCCTCCGGCATCCGCTCCGTGTCGATCAGGGGCGACCAGACGACGCCGGTGCGACAGCAGGCGATCGACGACTTCAACAGCGACGAGAGCGTCGGCGTCGCCGTCTGCTCGCTCACTGCCGCCGGTGTCGGGCTGAACCTGCAGGCCGCGTCCAACGTCGTGCTCGCCGAACTGAGCTGGACTGCTGCCGAGCAGACCCAGGCGATCGACCGTGTGCACCGCATCGGGCAGGACGAGCCGGTCACCGCCTGGCGGATCATCGCCGCGCACACGATCGATGCCAAGATCGCCGAGCTCATCGACCAGAAGCAGGGCCTCGCGGCCCGTGCGCTCGATGGTGAGTCCGTAGAGGCGACGTCGAGCGAATCCGTTCAGCTCGCCGCTCTCATGCATCTTCTGCGCGAGGCGCTGGGCGACTGACCCGGCGGAAACGCCCGGCAAGAATCAGGATTCTTGCCGGGCGTTTCGTCGTTCAGGAGGGCTATCATCGCAAAACTGCGGTTTCAGAACCTCGAGGCGAGCAAGATCGGGGATTCTCACCGCTCCCGAATGGCATCCGCTGTTGTTGCCCACTAGTGTCGAGAGCAGGCAGTGTCGCCTGTCCCTCTTCCTCCCGAAATCTCTGAAGGCACCAGCATGAAGATCGGTATTCTCACCAGCGGCGGCGACTGCCCCGGCCTCAACGCGGTGATCCGCGGAGTCGTGCTCAAGGGCACCACGTCGTACGATCTCGAGTTCGTCGGCATCAGAGACGGATGGCGCGGTGTCGTCGAAGGCGACTTCGTCCCGCTCACCCGTCACGAGGTCAAGGGCCTGTCGAAGGTCGGCGGCACGATTCTCGGCACGAGCCGCACCAACCCGTACGAGGGGGAGCGAGGCGGGGCCGACAACATCGCCAAGACGCTGTACGGCCACAAGATCGACGGCATCATCGCGATCGGCGGCGAAGGCACTCTTGCCGCAGCCGACAGGCTGTCGAAGGACGGCATCAAGGTTCTGGGCGTGCCGAAGACGATCGATAACGATCTGCGCGCCACCGACTACTCGTTCGGGTTCGACACGGCGGTGAACATCGCCACCGATGCGATGGACCGGCTGCGCACGACCGGCGACTCGCACCAGCGATGCATGGTCGCCGAGGTCATGGGACGCCACGTGGGCTGGATCGCGCTGCACGCCGGTATGGCAGCGGGTGCTCACGTCATCTGCATCCCCGAGGTGCCGATGTCGATCGATGAGATCGCGGCCCAGGTCACGAGTGCGCACGACCGCGGTCGTGCACCGCTCGTCGTCGTGTCAGAAGGATTCAAGCTCGAGGGGATGGACGAGGCGTTCAGCGATAAGGGCCTGGACGCCTTCAACCGCCCCCGCCTCGGCGGCATCGGCGATCAGCTCGCTCCGGCGATCGAGCGGATGACCGGCATCGAGACGCGTGCCACCATCCTCGGCCACATCCAGCGCGGCGGATCGCCGTCGGCGTTCGATCGCGTCCTCGCGACGCGTCTCGGCCTGCACGCGGCTGATGCGATCGTCGAGGGCGACTGGGGTCAGATGGTGGCGATGAAGGGCACCGACATCGTGCGCGTCCCCTTCGAAGACGCTCTCGGCGAACTCAACACCGTCCCGCGCTACCGCTACGACGAGGCTGCAGCGCTCTTCGGATGACCTCAGGTCGGTGCGACCTCTCTGAGATGAGGACCTGTTACCGAGATCCGGAGATTCTGCCGCAGCAGTCCTGATCTGGGTGAACCTTCCTGATCTGGAAGCCGTCACGCGGCAAGATGCAGCCCTTGAGCTATCGCCGTGCGCACGGATTCCTGTACGAACTCGGGCTCGAACAGCACCTGCTTGTAGTCGAACCGCAGCACGGTGTACCCGAGCAGCTGAAGCCGCACATCCGCGGCGATGTCGCGCCGGCGCGCGGCGGCGTCGCTGTGGAAGGCGAATCCATCGAGCTGTACCACGAGCCTCTCGCCGATGAGAGCATCGACCGGATGCCCGTCGATCCAGACCTGCTGGCGTCCGCTGACACCTATGGCTCGCATGAGCTCGATGAAGTGCGTCTCCAATCCGGAGTCCGACAGCTCCGATGCCGTCTCAGCCAACGACGCGGCGGCCGAGCTGCGCCAGGAGATCCGACGGAGCACTTCCGTGCTGATGAGATCGGCGTTGAGTGCGGACTCCCATATGGCCAGGGCCTCGGGCCGCGGCTGGCATCGCGCGACGTGGAAGAGCACGTTGATCAGTGGATCGATGCCTGAATGGCGCTCATGAGGGGCGGGCCCGTTCGACCAGTGCAGATGCAGACCGGTCGAATCGAGGTGGGCAGCGGTCGGTGCCACGGCCACGTGCACCTCGTCATGCGTCGGCGCCCACAGACCCAGCACGGCGGCGGCGCTCACGCACGTGAGTCGCCCGCCGACCCGCGCCGCCGAGATCCGCGCAGGATCAGCATGCGGCAGCACGATCCAGGAACGGCGCACCCGCAGCATCCGCCCGCTCTGCACAGCGGTCGCGACCGCGCGCTTGCTGAATCCGGCGGCGTAGATCTGCGAGGTGTGCGCCACTCCGTCGCGCCGTCGCATCCATTCCTCGATGAACATGACTCCACAGTGGCCGCTCGCATGCGCGCCCGTGGTCCTGAAATCGGGATCGGGGGAGAACCGCCGCGCTTCTCCGATTGTGCAGGACAACACGGTGGGCGCTGAGATCAGGACCTGTCACCCGGGTCAGGAGCTTCTGCCGCAGCACTCCTGATCCGGGTGCCGGCTCCTGATCCCGGGCAGGAGCTGCTCTCAGGCGATGCCCAGCGCGTCCAGCATCCAGGCCAGTTCGAAGGAGCGCTCGCGCCAGGCGTTGTACCGTCCGCTGACTCCGCCGTGACCCGCAGCCATCTCGCACTTGAGGAGCACGTCCTGCGCGCCGACATGACGAAGCGCTGCGACCCACTTCGCGGGCTCCACGTAGAGGACGCGGGTGTCATTGAGCGAGGTCATCGCGAGAATGCGCGGGTAGGCCAGCCCCTCGCGCACGTTCTCGTACGGCGTGTACGTCTTCATGTACGCGTAGACATCCGGATCGTGCAGCGGGTCGCCCCATTCGTCCCACTCGATGACCGTCAGCGGCAGCGAAGGGTCGAGGATCGAGGTCAGTGCGTCGACGAAGGGGACGGATGCGAGGATCCCTGCGAAGTTCGACGGCGCGAGGTTCGCGACCGCCCCCATCAGCAGCCCGCCCGCGCTGCCGCCCTCGGCGACCATCTTCGAGGGCTCGGTGACTCCTGTGGTGATCAGGTGGTCGGCGCACGCCACGAAGTCGGTGAAGGTGTTGCGCTTGTTCTGCAGCTTCCCCTCTTCGTACCAGCTGCGCCCCATCTCCCCGCCGCCGCGCACATGGGCGACCGCGAAGACGACGCCGCGGTCGAGTTCGGAGAGCCGCGCGACGGAGAAACCGGGGTCGATGGAGTGCTCGTACGAGCCGTAGCCGTACAGGTGCACGGGACGCAGATCCGCACCGGGGTCACCGAACGACCGGTTCCACACCAGCGAGATCGGCACCTTCGTGCCGTCTTCCGCGAGGGCCCAGCGGCGCTCCTGGCCGTAGCGAGTGGGATCGTATCCGCCCAGCACCGGTTGCTGCTTCCGCAGCAGCAGCTCGCCGGAGGAGAGGTCGAGGTCGTACACGGATGACGGGGTGACGAACGACGTGTACGTCAGGCGCAGATGCGGTGCATGCCACTCGGGATTACCGGCGGGCCATGCCGAGAACAGCGGCTCGTCGAAGAGGAGCTCCTCCATCGCATCATTCGCGTAGTCGAGCAGCCCGATCCGTTCCAGCCCCTCGCGTCGGAACCCGACGACCGCATGATCGCGGAAGCAGTCGACGTCGAGGATGCGCCTGCCGGGTTGGTGCGCGATGACGACGTGCTCCTGCCCCTGCGGGTCGGACGCCGGTACGGAGACGAGTTCGAAGTCCAGGGCGTCTCGATTGTGCAGGATGTACAGCCGATCCTCTCCGTCGATGACGGTGTGCTCCAGGGAGTACTCGACGCCTTCGCGCCGCGGCCAGACCAGTTGCGGTTCTGCGGTGATCTCGCCGTGCAGATCGACGAGGTACTCCTCGCTCGTGATGCTGGATCCGACGCCGATGACCAGATAGCGACGGCTGCGTGTGATGCCCGCCCCCAGCCAGAAGCGCTCATCGGGTTCATGGAACAGGCGTACGTCCTCGGATGCCGGCGTCCCGAGGCGGTGCAGCCAGAGAGTGTCGGGGCGCCATGCCTCGTCGCGAGTCGTATAGATGATCGCGGTGCCGTCGGGAGTGAAGAATCCGCCACCGGTGTCGGGGATCTCATCCGCGAGGGTCTCCCCGGTGCCGAGGTCGCGCACCTTGATCGTGTAGAGCTCGTCGCCGTCGTAGTCCGGCGCCCACAGCAGCCTGGTCGCATCGTCGGAGACGTCGAACGAACCGAGCGAGAAGAACTCGTGGCCCTCCGCCTCGACGTTCCCGTCCAGGAGGATCTCTTCACCGGGGACTGCGACACCCGGTTCGAGCACCGGGGGAGTCCAGTCGTCATGAATGGCCGCCGCCCGGCACTGGATGCCGTACTGCGACCCCTCCTCGCTGCGGCTGTAGTACCACCAGTCACCGCGGCGCGAGGGCACGGAGAGGTCGGTCTCCTGCACGCGGCTCTTGATCTCCTCGAACAGGGTCTCGCGCAGCCCGCTCAGATGTGCGGTCTCGGAATCGGTATGCGCGTTCTCGGCCTCGAGATGCGCGAGAACCTCGGGGGAGTCCTTCTCGCGCAGCCATTCGTACGGATCGGCGAAGCTGTCGCCGTGGTGCGTGCGGATGCGGGCGCGCCGTGCGGCGATGGGTGCAGTGGTCACCGTTCCACGGTAGTCCAGGTCGAGTTGACCGGAGCCGAGCAGGGTGCGAGGATCATTCGGGGCCGGTTAACGGAAGCGAAACCCACGGTGAACTCTTCGTTCATCACGCCGATCACGTCGGCACATCCCTTCTCCAGACAACCGAAAGCTAACGGTGGAAACCGCAGTCCTCATTGTCGTGCTGGTGATCCTGCTGGCGCTCTTCTTCGACTTCACCAATGGGTTCCACGACACCGCGAACGCGATGGCGACACCCATCGCCACTGGTGCCCTCAAGCCCAAGACCGCCGTGCTGCTCGCGGCCGGTCTCAATCTGATCGGGGCGTTCCTCTCGACCGAGGTGTCCAAGACGGTATCCCACGGCATCATCAACGAGAGCGCGATCCTCGAGTCGGGGGCGGAGCTCTTCCTGTCGGTGATCTTCGCCGGGCTCATCGGCGCGATCACGTGGAACATGCTCACGTGGCTTCTCGGGCTGCCCTCCAGCTCATCCCACGCGCTCTTCGGCGGGCTGATCGGTGCGACGCTGGTCGGGGTCGGTCTCGGGGGCATCGACTTCGGGATGGTGCTCTCGAAGATCGTTCTTCCCGCGCTGATCGCCCCGGTCACGGCCGGCATCATCGCGTTCGTCGCCACGAAGATCGCCTACTCGATCACACGCCGATACGACGGGAAGCCCGACGGTCGATCAGGCTTCCGCTGGGGACAGATCTTCACGTCCTCTCTCGTCGCTCTCGCGCACGGCACCAACGACGCGCAGAAGACGATGGGCGTGATCACGCTCGCCCTCATCACGGTCGGCTGGCAGAGCCAGGACCACGCCGATCCGTACCTCTGGGTGATCGTCGCCTGTGCCCTCACGATCGCTCTCGGCACCTATCTCGGCGGGTGGCGCATCATCCGCACCCTCGGCAAGGGCCTCACCGATGTGAAACCCGCCCAGGGCTTCTCGGCGGAGAGCTCGACGGCCGCGACGATCCTGGCCTCGAGCGCCCTGGGCTTCGCACTGTCGACGACGCAGGTCGCATCGGGGTCGGTGATCGGCTCCGGGCTCGGCCGCCGCGGTTCGACGGTGCGGTGGCGCACGGCAGGGCGGATCGCGATCGGTTGGCTTCTGACGCTCCCCGCGGCTGCAGCGGTAGGTGCGCTGGCCGCACTCCTCGTGGTCTGGCTGGGCGGCTGGGGCGTCATGGTCGATGCCGTGCTCGCGCTCGTGATCATCATCGGTCTCTTCCTGCGCTCGCGCCGGAATGCCGTCACTTCCGAGAACGCGATGAGCGATGTCGCCGAGTCCGGTCGGGCAGTGGAGCATCCCGAGGTGCCGCCGCCTACGCGCAGGCGCACCCGCATCGAGCTGCTCCGGGCACTCGATCACGCCGAACGAAAGGCGGATGAGGCCGAGAAGGCCGCTCGTCGTGCGCGCAAGCTGAAGAAGAACGGCGGCTCCGAGACGGAGATCAGGGCGGCGCGGAAGGCGGCGCAGCGGGCCGACCGCAAGGTTGCAGAAGCGCAGCAGGCCGCGCAGACCTGGGAGGCTCTCAGCGCCAGTCGCCGTGCCCGTGCCGAGCTCGCCGAGTGGGATGTCTCCGACGAAGAGGCAGCCGAGCGGGAGGAGCAGCGATGACCGTCGAGATCGACTGGATGGCATTCGTCAACGTGTTCTTCGCAGCCATGATCGGTGCGTGCCTCATCGTGACGTTCTACGCCACGGGCCTCAGGCTGCTCGTGCGGGCCGGAAGGATCCCGGTGGTCACGCCGGCCGAGTTCACCGATGCGATCACGATCCTCACCGACAAAGAGGTCAAGCGTGCGGCGAAGCAGGCGGCCAAGGCGGCGAAGAAGAGCCCGCTCACGGAGGGGCAGAAGCGTCTCGCGCTCGTCGGCGCGTACGCCTGCTTCATCCTGTGCGCCCTCGCGGTCATCGCGGGAATCCTCATCATCGTGATCGGACACTGAGCCGGTTCGGATCGTCGCCGGTTCGGATCGTCGATGGCGAGGCGCGTCGGCATAGGATGGATGCACCCCCGAGCATCATCCGCCGCACCACCCACAAGGAAGTGACATGGCTACTGCCGCGCCCGTATCCACCCGCACCGAGTCCGATTCGCTGGGGACCATGGAGATTCCCACCGAGGCGTATTGGGGCATCCATACCGCCCGCGCCGACGCGAACTTCCCGATCTCGAAGCGTCCCATCTCGGTGTACCCCGATCTGATCCGGGGCCTCGCGATGGTGAAGCAGGCCAGTGCGCGTGCGAACAAGGAGATCGGAGTGCTCGACGCCGGGCGCGCGGATCTGATCGACGCCGCAGCGCAGCGCGTGATCGACGGCGAGTTCCACGATCAGTTCACGGTGGGTGTCATCCAGGGCGGCGCGGGAACGTCGACGAACATGAACGCGAACGAGGTCATCACCAATATCGCCCTCGAGATGGCCGGGCGTGAGAAGGGCGACTATGCGTTCCTCTCGCCGATCGATCACACGAACCGCAGCCAGTCGACCAACGACGTCTACCCGACGGCCATCAAGATCGGGTTGTCGCTGAACCTGCACTCGTTGCTCGACGAGCTCGACCTGCTGCGCCGCTCCTTCCTCACCAAGGCGATCGAGTTCCATGATGTGCTGAAGGTCGGGCGCACGCAGCTGCAGGATGCCGTGCCGATGACCCTGGGGCAAGAGTTCCACGGGTTCGCGACCACGCTGGGCGAGGATCACGCGCGCCTCGCCGAGAACGCGAAGCTCATGTTCGAGATCAACATGGGGGCGACGGCGATCGGCACCGGCATCACGACGCACGTCGACTACTCGGCGGCGGTGCTCACGCACCTGCGGGGGATCAGCGGTCTCGATCTGGAGACGGCGAGCGATTTGGTGGAGTCCACGAGCGATACCGGCGCGTTCATGTCGTTCTCGTCGTCTCTCAAGCGCAACGCGATCAAGCTGTCCAAGATCTGCAACGACCTCCGTTTGCTCTCGTCGGGGCCGCAGGCGGGCCTCGGTGAGATCAATCTGCCCGCGAAGCAGGCAGGCTCCAGCATCATGCCGGGCAAGGTCAACCCCGTCATCCCCGAGGTCGTCAATCAGGTCGCCTTCTCGGTGGTCGGCGCTGACACGACGGTGACGATGGCGGTCGAGGGCGGGCAGCTGCAGTTGAACGCCTTCGAGCCCGTGATCGCGCACTCGATCTTCCAATCGATCACATGGATGCGTCAGGCGATGTGGACCCTGCGCGTCAACTGCGTCGACGGCATCACCGCGAACGAGGACCGACTGGGCGCGATGGTGGGCGCATCCGTCGGCGTGATCACGGCGCTCACGCCCTTCATCGGCTACGCCGCGGCTGCGGCGCTTGCGAAGACGGCGCTGCTGACGAACCGGAACGTCGCCGATCTCGTGGTCGAGGCAGACCTCATGTCGCGCGAAGAGGTCACCAAGCAGCTCTCACCAGCGCGACTGTCGGGGCTCGAGGCGGTCACTTCTGCGATCAACATCATCCCGCCGGAGGGGCTGATCCAGATCTGACCTCAGGCGTCGATACGGCAGTGCGTGCTGAGCTCGCCGATGCCATCGATGCCGACGGTCACGGTGGAGCGGTCGCGCAGGAAGATCTGCGGATCGCGTGAGTACCCCGCGCCGCCGGGGCTTCCCGTCGAGATGAGGGTCCCGGGCAGCAGGGTGGTGGACTGCGACAGATGCGCGATGAGCGTAGCGACCGAACGCACCATCTGTCCGGTGCTGGCATCTTGCACGGTATGGCCGTCGAGCACCGTCCAGATGTGCAGATCCTGCGGATCGGGCACCTCGTCGGCCGTGACGACGAATGGACCGGTCGGGGTGAAGCCGTCGAACGACTTGCAGCGCGACCACTGCGCTTCGGCGAACTGGATGTCGCGGGCGGTGATGTCGTTGACGACGGTGTATCCCCAGACATGAGCGAGTGCGTCATCGGCGGACACGTCTTTGGCAGGCCGGCCGATCAGTACGCCCAGTTCCGCCTCGTAGTCGACGGACTCGCTGAGGCTCCGGGGCCACCGCGTGGTGGCCCCGTGCGCTGCGAGGGAGTTCGGCCAGAGGGTGAAGACGGTCGGTGCGGAGTCGGTCTTCAGGCCCAGCTCGCTGGAGTGCGCGGCGTAATTCAGTCCGATGGCCAGGACCACCGGTGGGTTCAGCACGGCCGAGGCGAATTCGAACCCCACGAGCGGATGCCGCGGCGCGGTGTCGTCCGCGAGGGCTTCGCGCAGCGCGCGGAGCGCGTCGTCTCCGCCCTCGATCAGATCCTGGAGAGTGCGAGGTGCGGGTGAGAGGAGGTCGGCGACGAGGATGGCTACGGAGTCTTCGATGACAGCGAGATGGATCCCGGAATCAGGGCCGCGCAGATGAGCGAAACGCATGCTCCTACGCTACCTGCCCTGATATCTCGTCGGCATGCGGTCTGGCCCTAGGTGTTCTTCCCACTGATGTTGTGGACGGAGTGGCCTGATGGAATGAGGTGAGGACCTCCGGTATCGATATGGGTTACCACACTCATTCGATCGACAGAGGTCCTCA
>Ga0308157_10000435_pt1 | contig 142052 bp, 119 predicted proteins | sample PhyBR1_FD_201035 | JGI IMG/M metagenome (GOLD analysis project Ga0308157, IMG submission 201035) | Phyllosphere microbial communities from UC Gill Tract Community Farm, Albany, California, United States - DLSLB.R1 | ecosystem: Host-associated > Plants > Phyllosphere > Unclassified | place... | reverse complement strand
GGGCCGACGAACTCGAGCAGGCCCTCGGAGAGCTGCGAGTAGTACGCGTTGATCTGGCGGGCCCGCTGGGAGGCGTACAGCACCAGGGCGTACTTCGAGTCGACGGTCTCGAGCAGACGGTCGATCGGGGGGTTCGTGATGCCTTCGGGCTGTGCGACTGTTCCGGCCACGGGTGTCCCTTCCTGGGTGACGGCGTGCGACGCTCCAGGATACGCCTTTCCGCGAGCGGCGGCGAGGGCAGGAGCGTCCGGGGTCAGGTGAGGTCGTTCACGCCGAGGAGGCGTGCGAGCTCGTCGGCGGCGCGGTCCACCGAGTCGTTGACGATCGTGACGTCGAACTCGTCCTCCGCGGCGAGCTCGACCCGCGCGGTGGCGAGGCGTCGCTCGCGCTCCTCCTCGTCCTCGGTGCCGCGGCCGACGAGCCGGTGCACGAGCGTGTCCCAGTCCGGCGGGGCGAGGAAGACGAAGCGGGCGTCCGGGAGGGTCTCGCGGACCTGCCGGGCACCGGCGAGGTCGATCTCGAGCAGCACCGGGCGGCCCTCGGCGACCTTCTCCTCGACGGGGCCGCGCGGGGTGCCGTACTTGTTCCGGCCGTGGACCACGGCCCATTCGAGCATCTGGCCGTCCTCGATCAGGCGCGAGAACTCCTCCTCGCCCACGAAGCGGTAGTGCACCCCGTCGATCTCGCCGGGACGGGGTGCGCGCGTGGTCGCGGAGACGGACAGCCAGATCTGCGGGTACCGGGCGCGGATCGCCGCGGAGACGGTGCCCTTGCCCACCGCGGTGGGACCTGCCAGGACGGTGACCGGGGCCGGCACCGCAGCGGTGCCGGCCCCGGCGGGAAGATCAGGGCTCACTCGGAGAAGTGTGCGACGAGCTTCTCCGCCTGGTGCGAGCCGAGGCCGCGGATCTTGCGGGAGGGCGAGATGCCGATCTCCTCCATGATCTGCTGGGCCTTGACCTTGCCGACGCCGGGGAGCGCCTCCAGCAGGGCGGAGACGCGCAGGCGACCGACGACCTCGTTGGTCTCGGCCTCGTCGAGGACCTTCTTGATCTCCTCGCCGCGGTGGCCGGCGCTGTCCTTGAGGCGCGCCTTGATGGCTGCGCGCTCGCGACGTGCCTCGGCGGCCTTCTTCAGGGCCTCGGCCCGCTGCTCAGGGGTGAGGGGAGGGAGAGCCACTGTTCTTACCTCTTGTTCTGTCGCGGTTGTCGTGCGGGTCCGGGAGGAGCCCGGTGTGGGAAGAGCGTAACCCCATAATCGTGGTCGAGGGCACTTTTGACACGCTAAGTCCCAGGTCCGATGCACATCGGGGCCCCGGCGCGACCCTCTGCGGGCCGTGCTGGGGCCCCGTCCAGGGGCGGCCCCGGGGCTCAGCGGAAGGCGGCGGCGAGCTCCTCGGCGCGCGCCCGGAGGACGGCGCCGTCGGGGCCTGCCGAGAGCAGTCCACGGGAGACCGATACAAGCACCTGACCTGCACGTTCACCGAAGACTTCGGCAACCTCGGCGGGCCCTGCCCCCTGAGCTCCGACCCCGGGTGCGAGCAGGGGCGCGGAGGGGGCGACCACGTCCAGCCCGAGGCGCCGATAGGCGTCCCCGACGGTCGCCCCGACCACGAGTCCCAGGCTCGACCACTCCCCCGGCGCGGCGCCGCCGATCCGCTCGGCGTGTCGCGCGATCTCGACGGCGACCGGCGTGTCCTGCGCGGTGCGGGCGTGCTGCACCTGCGGCCCGTCCGGGTTCGAGGTGAGCGCGAGCAGGAACAGCCCCTTGCCGTGCTCCTGGGCGAGCTCGACGGCAGGGTCGAGGGAGCCGGTCCCGAGATAGGGGCTGACGGTGATCGCATCGGCCTCGAGCGGCGCCCCGGGGAGCAGGTGCGCCTGGGCGTAGGCGGCCATCGTCGAGCCGATGTCGCCGCGCTTGACGTCGAGGATCGTGAGCACCCCCGCCGCACGGGCCGCCGCCAGCAGCTCCTCGAGCACCGCGACGCCCGCGCTGCCGTGGCGCTCGAAGAAGGCCGACTGCGGCTTCAGCGCGGCGACGTGCCCGGGGACGGCCTCGAGGACGGTGCGGGAGAACTCGCGCAGCCCCGCGGGGCTGTCCGGCAGCCCCCAGGACTCCAGCAGAGCGGCGTGCGGGTCGACGCCCGCGACGAGGCGGCCGCGAGCGGCGACCTCCTCGCGCAGTCGCCGCCCGAAGGGAACCGGGGCGGTGCTCATGCGCTCGCCCCGGCGGTGCGCACGTCGCGCAGCCGTGCGGTGTGCTCCTGGATGCTGCGCACCTCGAAGGGCTCCACGGGCCGCGCCTCGATCGCCTGGACCGCCGCCTGGAACTCCTGGAGGGTCGTGATCATCGGGACGTCCATGCTGGTCGCGGCCGCGCGGATCGCGTAGCCGTCCACTCGGGCGTTCGAGCCCGAGGGGGTGTTCAGCACGAGGTCCACGTCCCCCGCCTCGATCAGCTCGATGACGCTCGCGCCCTCGCCCTCCTCGGAGGCCTTGCGCAGCACGCGGCAGGGGATCCCGTAGCGGCCCAGCACCCGGCCGGTGCCCTCGGTCGTGAGGATCTCGAAGCCGAGCGCCGCCAGGCGCGCGACCGGCAGCGGCAGCGAGCGCTTGTCCCGGTCGGAGACCGAGACGAAGGCGGTGCCCGCGGTGGGCAGGCCCTGGCCGGAGATGGCCAGCTGCGACTTCGCGAAGGCGAGGGGGAAGGTCGAGTCCATGCCCATCACCTCGCCGGTCGAGCGCATCTCGGGGCCGAGCACCGAGTCCACCGCGCGTCCCTCGCGGGTGCGGAAGCGCTTGAACGGCAGCACCGCCTCCTTGACCGCGATCGGCGAGTCCTCGGGCAGGTCCGAGCCGTCGCCGGTCGCGGGGAGCACGCCGCCGCGGCGCAGGTCCGCGATCGAGGTCCCGGCCATCAGCAGCGCGGCGGCCTGCGCGAGCGGCACGCCGGTGGCCTTGGCGACGAAGGGCACGGTGCGGGAGGCGCGGGGGTTGGCCTCGAGCACGTGGAGCACGCCGTGGGAGAGCGCGTACTGGACGTTGAGCAGTCCGCGCACGCCCACGCCCTCGGCGATCGCGAGGGTCGAGGCGCGGATCCGCTCGAGCACGGGATCGCCGAGAGTGACCGGCGGGAGGGTGCAGGCGGAGTCGCCGGAGTGGATGCCGGCCTCCTCGATGTGCTCCATGACGCCGGCGAGGTAGAGCTCCTCGCCGTCGTAGAGGGCGTCCACGTCGATCTCGATCGCGGTGTCCAGGAAGCTGTCGATGAGGATCGGGGCCTCTGCCCGGCCGCCGTCGGGCAGGTTGCGGCCGACGTAGTCGACCAGCCCCTCCTCGTCGAAGACGATCTCCATGCCGCGGCCGCCGAGCACGTAGCTGGGGCGCACCAGGACCGGATAGCCGACCGACGCGGCGACCTCGATCGCATCGCCCAGGGCCCAGGCGGTGCCGTAGGGCGGGGCGGGCAGGTCCGCCTCGGCGAGCACGGCGCCGAAGTGGCCCCGGTCCTCGGCGTTGTCGATCGCGGCCGGGCTGGTGCCGATGATCGGCAGGCCCTCCGCCTCGAGGCGGCGCGCGAGCGAGAGCGGGGTCTGGCCGCCCAGCTGGACGATCACCCCGGCGACGGGGCCCGCCGCCTTCTCCGCCTCGTACACCTCGACGACGTCCTCGAAGGTCAGCGGCTCGAAGTAGAGCCGGTCGGCGATGTCGTAGTCGGTCGAGACCGTCTCGGGGTTGCAGTTGATCATGACCGTCTCGTAGCCGCCGCCGGGCAGCCCGGGATCGCCCAGCGCGATCGCGGCGTGGACGCAGGAGTAGTCGAACTCGATGCCCTGGCCGATGCGGTTGGGCCCCGAGCCGAGGATCAGCACGGCGGGCCGCTCGCGCGGCTCGACCTCGGTCTCCTGGTCGTAGGTCGAGTAGTGGTACGGGGTGCGGGAGGCGAACTCGGCCGCGCAGGTGTCCACCGTCTTGTACACCGGGTTGATGCCGAGGGCCTCGCGCACGCCCTTGACGACGTCGCCGCTGCGACCGCTGAGGGCACCGATCTGCTCGTCGGAGAGGCCGTGGCGCTTAGCCAGGCCCAGCAGCTCGGCGTCGAGCACCTCGCTCGCGCGGATCTCGGCGGCGAGCTCGGCGACCAGCAGCATCTGGTCGAGGAACCAGCGGTCGATCGCGGTGGCCTCGATGAGCCGGTCGACGGTCTCGGCGGGGTCGAGGATCCCCTCGGCCGCGGACCACAGGATCCGCGCGATCGAGACGAGCCGGTCCGCGGTGGGGGTGCGCACCGCGTCGAGCAGGGTCGCCGCCTCCCCCGCCGTGGGCGGCGCGCCGCGGTAGTCGAGGGCCGCGTCCTTCGCGTCGATCGAGCGCTGCGCCTTGCCGAGGGCCTCGGTGAAGTTGCGCCCCAGCGCCATCGCCTCGCCGACGCTCTTCATCGTGGTGGTGAGCGTCGGGTCGGCGGCGGGGAACTTCTCGAAGGCGAAGCGGGGCACCTTGACCACGACGTAGTCCAGCGCCGGCTCGAAGCTCGCCGGCGTGGTGCCGGTGATGTCGTTGCGGATCTCGTCGAGGGTGTAGCCGATCGCGACGCGGGCGGCGATCTTCGCGATCGGGAAGCCGGTGGCCTTGGACGCGAGCGCCGAGGAGCGGGAGACGCGCGGGTTCATCTCGATGACGACGATGCGTCCGGTCTCCGGGTGGGTCGCGAACTGGACGTTGCAGCCCCCCGTGTCGACGCCGACCTCGCGGATGATCGCGATGCCGAGGTCGCGCAGCTCCTGCATCTCGACGTCGGTGAGGGTCAGCGCGGGCGCGACCGTGACCGAGTCGCCGGTGTGCACGCCGACCGGGTCGACGTTCTCGATCGAGCAGATGACCACGCAGTTGTCGGCGCCGTCGCGCATGAGCTCGAGCTCGAACTCCTTCCAGCCGAGGATCGACTCCTCGAGCAGGACCTCGGAGGTCGGCGAGTAGTGCAGGCCGTCGCCGCCGATGCGGCGAAGGTCCGCCTCGTCGTAGGCCATGCCGGAGCCGAGCCCGCCCATGGTGAAGCTGGGGCGCACCACCATCGGGTAGCCGAGCTCGTCGGCCGCCTCGAGCAGCTCGTCCATGGTGTGGCAGATCCGCGAGCGGGCGGACTCTCCGCCGACGCGCTCGACGACCTCCTTGAACTGCTGGCGGTCCTCGGCCTTGTTGATCGCCTCGAGGCTCGCGCCGATCATCTCGACGCCGAACTCCTCGAGGGTCCCGTCCTCGGCGAGGGCGATCGCGGCGTTCAGCGCCGTCTGCCCGCCGAGCGTGGGCAGGATCGCGTCGGGGCGCTCCGCGGCGATGATCGAGCGGATGATGCCCGGGTCGATCGGCTCGATGTAGGTCGCATCCGCGATCTCGGGGTCGGTCATGATCGTGGCCGGGTTCGAGTTCACGAGGATGACCCGCAGGCCCTCCTCGCGCAGCACGCGGCAGGCCTGGGTGCCGGAGTAGTCGAACTCGGCGGCCTGGCCGATGACGATCGGGCCGGAGCCGACGACCAGGACGGAGGAGATATCGGTACGGCGGGGCATCAGGACTCCTTGGCGGCGGAGGCGTCGCGGTGCGCGACGGCGAGCTCCACAAGTCGATCGAAGAGGGGCGAGGCGTCGTGGGGGCCGCCGGCCGCCTCGGGGTGGTACTGGACCGAGAAGGCGGGCCGGTCGAGGCAGCGCAGCCCTTCGACCACGTCGTCGTTGAGACCGACGTAGGAGACCACGACCCGGCCGTAGCGGCCGCCGTCGTGCGGGGCGATGTGCTCGCCCTCGAGCGGCACGTCGACGGCGAAGCCGTGGTTGTGGGCGGTGATCGCGACCTGTCCGGTCTCTCGGTCCTGGACGGGCTGGTTGATGCCGCGGTGGCCGAACTTCAACTTGTAGGTGTCGAAGCCGAGCGCGCGGCCCAGCAGCTGGTTGCCGAAGCAGATCCCGAAGAAGGGCACGCCGGCGTCGAGCACGCCGCGCAGCAGCTCGATCTGCTCGGTCGCGGCGGAGGGGTCGCCGGGGCCGTTGGAGAAGAAGACGGCGTCGGGCGCGGTCGCGAGCAGGTCCTCGAGGGAGGTCGTCGCGGGCAGCAGGTGCACCCGCAGGCCGCGCGCGAGCATGCTGCGCGGGGAGGCGCCCTTGATGCCGAGGTCTACCGCGGCGACGGTCGCGACGGCCTCGCCCTCGGGCTCGAGGACGACGGGCTGGGCGATCGTGACCTCCTCCACGAAGCTCGAGCCGGCCATCTGCGGCTGCTCGCGCACCTGGGCCAGGAGCTCCTCCTCCGAGGCCGCCAGCGCCTCGCCGGAGAAGATCCCGCCGCGGGCCGAGCCGTTCTCGCGCAGCCGACGGGTGAGCATGCGGGTGTCGATATCGCTGATGCCGACGACGTCGCTGCTGACCAGGAGGTCGTCCAGGCTCTGCTCGGCACGGAAGGACGAGGGGATGCGGCTGGCGTCGCGCACGGCGTAGCCCCGCACCCACACGCGCCGGGACTCCATGTCCTCGGCGTTCGCGCCGGTGTTGCCGATGTGCGGGGCGGTCTGCACGACGATCTGCCCGGCGTAGGAGGGGTCCGAGAGCGTCTCCTGGTAGCCGGTCATGCCGGTGGAGAAGACGACCTCGCCGAAGCGGGCTCCGCGGGCGCCGTAGGCGGAGCCGCGCAGCACGGTGCCGTCCTCGAGGATCAGCAGCGCGCGCTCGCGGCGCGCACGGCCCGAGGGCCTGGGGGCGGTGGGGGCGGTGGTGGTCATGCGTGCTCCTTCCGGGAGAGCAGGAGGTCGTGGTCGGCGCGCCGGTCGAGGCGCAGGCCGGTGTCCAGGAGCTGGTCGCCGAGGCGCCAGCGGATGATCAGCAGGCCGTCGCCGCCGATGAACTTGCCCGCCATGCCGGGTCCGGAGGTGACCTCCCGGACGTCCGCGGCGGGGATGGTGAGCGGGCCGGTGCCCTCGCGCTCGAGGTGCCAGGTGCCCTGCGCGCCGAGGCTCACCGCGGCGCGGGCGCGCTGGCCGAGGCGGTGGGCGACGACCCTCTCGAGCGGCTGCTCGGCGAGGACCGTGTCGACGTAGATCGCGCCGACGGGGCCGTGGTCGAGGACCTCGCCGAGCGCCTCGAGGGACGCGCTCTCGGGGGTGGGCAGATGCGCCTGCGCGCGTCCGCGTCGGCGCCAGCCCAGCACCATCGCGCCGAGCAGCAGCCCGAACAGCGCCGCCAGCAGCAGGACGGGGACGAGCCGGTCGCTCACCGCTCCACCACCGCGCCGTCGCGCACGGTGGGTCGGCCGCCGAGCAGGGTGAGCCGGTTCTCGCCGGGGAGCTCGAGGCCCGCGAAGGGCGAGTTGCGCCCCTGGGAGGCGTGCTCGCCCGGATCGGCGACCCGCATCGGGCGCGGATCCCAGACGAGCAGGTGGGCGGGCTCGCCCGTGGCGAGCGGGCGTCCCTGGTCCTCGTCCCGGCCGATCTCGGCGGGCTTCTCGGAGAGCACCCGGGCGACGTCGCGCCAGCTGAGCCGGCCCGGGTCGACCATCGTGGACTGGACGAGGGAGAGCGCGGTCTCGAGGCCGGTCATGCCCATCGCGGCCTGGTCCCACTCGCGGTCCTTGGCGTCGGCCGGATGGGGCGCGTGGTCGGTGGCGACGATGTCGATCGTCCCGTCGGCCAGCCCCTCGCGCACGGCCTCGACGTCCGCCGCGGTGCGCAGCGGCGGGTTGACCTTGAACACCGCGTCGAACTGGCGCACGTTCTCGTCGGTCAGCAGCAGGTGGTGCGGGGTGACCTCGGCGGTCACGGCGATGCCGCGCTGCTTGGCCCAGCGCACGATGTCCACGCTGCCGGCGGTCGAGAGGTGGCAGACGTGCAGGCGGGAGCCGACGTGCTGGGCGAGCAGCACGTCGCGCGCGATGATCGACTCCTCGGCGACCGCCGGCCAGCCGGTGAGGCCGAGCTCGGCGGAGACCAGGCCCTCGTGCATCTGCGCGCCCTCGGTCAGTCGCGGGTCCTGGGCGTGCTGGGCGATGACGCCGTCGAAGGACTTCACGTACTCGAGCGCCCGACGCATGAGCACCGGGTCGTGCACGCACTTCCCGTCGTCGCTGAACACGCGCACCCGGGCGCGGGAGTTCGCCATCGCGTCGAGCTCGGCGAGACGCTCCCCCGCCAGGCCCACGGTGACCGCGCCGACGGGGCGCACGGCGCACCGGCCCGCGCTGTCCCCGCGCAGCGCGACCTGCTCGACCACGCCCGCGGTGTCCGCGACGGGGGTCGTGTTGGCCATGGCGTGGACGGCGGTGAAGCCGCCGCGGGCGGCGGCGCGGGTGCCGGTCTCGACGGTCTCCGCCTCCTCGCCGCCGGGCTCGCGCAGATGGGTGTGGAGGTCGACCAGTCCCGGCAGGACGATGCAGCCCGCGACATCGACCACCTCGGCGCCCGTGGGGGCCTCGAGGTCGATGCCGATCGCGGCGATCCGTCCGTCCTGGACGAGGACGTCCTGGACGTCCTCGCCGTAGGGCCGGCCGCCGCGCAGCAGGATCGGGCCGGGGGCCGCGTCCCCGCGGAGCGCCGACGTGGTGGAGGGGGTGGGGTCAGCGGTCACGGGTGGCCTCCCGGGCGTCGGTGGCGAGCAGGTGGTAGAGCACGGCCATGCGCACGAACACGCCGGAGGCGACCTGCTCGACGATGACGCTGCGCGGGGAGTCGGCGACGGAGCCGGCGATCTCGAAGCCGCGGTTCATCGGGCCGGGGTGCATGACGATCGCGTGCTCGGGCAGCGACGCGGCGCGCGCGGCGCTGAGCCCGTAGCGCCGGGAGTACTCCCCCGCGGTCGGGAAGAACCCGCCGCCGACCATGCGCTCGTGCTGGACGCGCAGCATCATCACGGCGTCGGGCCCGGTGGCGAGGGCCGCGTCGAGGTCGTAGGAGATCTCGCAGGGCCAGGCAGAGGCCCCGACGGGGACCAGCGCGGGCGGGGCGACCAGGGTGACGCGGGCGCCGAGCAGGGTCAGCAGCAGCACGTTCGAGCGGGCGACCCGGGAGTGGAGCACGTCCCCGACGATCACCACGTGCAGTCCGTCCAGCCCCGTGTGCGGGTCGCCGGGCCGCAGGTGGCGGCGCATGGTGAAGGCGTCGAGCAGGGCCTGGGTGGGGTGCTCGTGCGCGCCGTCGCCGGCGTTGACGATGGGCTGGTCGATCCAGCCGGCATGGGCGAGCAGGTGCGCGGCGCCGGAGGAGCCCGAGCGCACCACCACCGCGTCGGCCCCCATCGCCTGGAGCGTCAGCGCGGTGTCCTTGAGGGACTCGCCCTTGGAGATGCTCGAGCCCTTGGCGGAGAAGTTGATGACGTCGGCCGAGAGCCGCTTGGCCGCGGCCTCGAAGCTGATCCGGGTGCGCGTGGAGTCCTCGAAGAAGAGATTCACCACGGTGGTGCCGACGAGGGTCGGCAGCTTGCGGATCGCCCGGGACTGGGTCTGGGCCATGTGCTCGGCCGTGGCGAGGACCTCGAGGGCCTCCTCGCGCGAGAGGTCCGCGATCGAGATGAGGTGTCTCATGCGCGCCCCTCCCCGGGCCCGCGACCGCCGGGCCGGACGATGTCCACCGCATCGGTGCCGTCGGTCTCGACGAGCTGGACGTGCACGCGCTCGCTGCGCGCGGTGGGCAGGTTCTTGCCGACGTGGTCGGCGCGGATCGGCAGCTCCCGGTGGCCGCGGTCCACGAGCACGGCCAGTCGTACGGCGGCGGGGCGGCCGATGGCGCTGAGCGCGTCGAGGGCGGCACGGACGGTGCGGCCGGAGTAGAGCACGTCGTCGACGAGGACGACGGTGCGGCCGTCGATGCCGGCGGCGGGGATGCGGGTGGGGCTCGGCGCGCGCGTCGGGTTGTGACGCAGGTCGTCGCGGTGCATCGTGATGTCGAGGGAGCCGTGGAGCGACTCGAGGTCGCTCCCCTCGGGGCGGCCCTCGGCGCGGGCGATGAGCTCGGCGAGACGGCCGGCGAGCGGCACGCCGCGGTGCGGGATGCCGAGCAGGACGAGGTCCTCGGCGCCGTGGTCGCTCTCGAGGATCTCGTGGGCGATACGGGTCAGCGCGCGCCGGATCTCCTCGGGCCCGAGGACCCGGGAGCGCTCGGCTCCCGTCTCCGGGGCAGGGTGATGGCTGGTCATGGACGTTCTCCCTTCCACGCCTCACAGGACGTGTCGTTAAAGGGTCGGGTGCTCGTGCGAGCGGTGCCGAGTCTAGTCGGCGGGGGTGCGCCGGCCCCCGCCCGCCCGCCCCTCGGACGGAGCGACGGGGACGCGGCCTCGGTGCTGTCCGCGCGACGCGGTCAGCCGAGCAGTCCGCGCACGTCCACGAGCCGCTGCAGCAGCCCGTTGACGAAGCGCGGGGAGTCGTCGGTCGAGAGGACCTCGGCGATCTTCGTGTACTCGCCGATGATCGCGCCGCGGGCGTCGGTCTCCTCGCCGTGCAGCACCTCGGCGGCGCCGAGGCGCAGGATGGCGCGGTCCACGGCGGGCATGCGGTGCAGGGGCCAGTCGCGGGAGTGGGTGGAGAGGTCCTCGTCGATGTCGACCGCGTGCGGGGCGTAGAGCTCGACCAGGGCGCGCGAGCGCTCGGGCAGCGGAGTCTGCGCGGCGGTGCGGCGGAGCCGCTCGGCGAGCACGTCGAGCACGTCGGCCTGCTTGGCATCGGCCTCGAAGAGCACGTCGAGGGCGCGGATCCGGTCCCGGGAGCGGCCGTGGAGGCGGTCCGCGGCGGCCGGGACGGTCCGCTCGAGCTCGACCTCCGCCCCCTCCCGGGTGGGGAGGGGGAGGCCGGTGGGTCGCGGGGCCGACGGGTCGCCGGCGCCCTGCGGGGTCGAGCCTCGGGTCACTTGACGCGCTCTAGGTAGTCGCCGCTGCGGGTGTCGACCTTGACCCGGTCGCCCTGGTCGAGGAACAGCGGGACCTGGATCTCGCGGCCGGTCTCGAGGCGGGCGGGCTTGGTGCCGCCGCTGGAGCGGTCGCCCTGCAGGCCGGGCTCGGTGAACTCGATGGTGAGGACGACGGAGGTCGGCATCTCGACGAACAGCGGATTGCCCTCGTGGAAGGCGATGACGACGTCCTGGCCCTCGAGCATGAAGTCCTTGGCGGCGCCGACGGTCTCCTCGGTGAGGCTGGTCTGCTCCCAGGTGGAGGTGTCCATGAAGACGTACATGTCGCCGTCGAGGTAGGAGTACTGCATGTCGCGGCGGTCCACGGTGGCGGTCTCGACCTTGACGCCGGCGTTGAAGGTCTTGTCCACGCCCTTGCCGGACATGACGTTCTTCAGCTTGGTGCGCACGAAGGCGGGGCCCTTGCCGGGCTTGACGTGCTGGAACTCGACCACGCTCCACAGCTGCCGGTCGATGACCAGCACCATTCCGTTCTTGAGGTCGTTCGTCGTCGCCATGGGTCTCCTCGATAGTCGTCAGGGCGGCCCCAGGATAGCGCGCAGCGGACCGTCGCCCGCGGGCGGCGCCGGACTCAGCGGGCCGACGTGAGGTCGATCATGCTCAGCAGGCGGACGGCCAGCGGATGGGCCGCGCTCTCCTCGCGCCACCCGCTGGTCTTCACGGCGCGGGAGACGGTCTGCTGGGTCACGGCGAGCCGCTCGGCGAGACGGGCCTGGGTGGCGTCCGGGTCGGCGCGCAGCTCGTGCACGGCCTGCCACTGCCCGCGGCTGCGGGCGCGGATCATCCAGCCGATCAGACGAAGCACCGCCTCGACGTCGCCGGCCGTGTCCGCATGGCGCGGATCGGCAGTGCGCACCGCGAGCGGGACCTGGGAGGTGGTGGCGGCCGCGGCGAGGGCGGACTCGGCGGCCTCCGACGCGGGACCCGCGACCTCCCGCACCCCCGCAGGCAGCGGCCGCTCGAGCGTCCCGATGCCGAGGCCGATCGCGAGCGGCCCGGACTCGATGCCGCGCAGCACGAGCTCGAGCGCGGTCTCGGCCCGGTCCGCGATCGCGAGCGCCTGGGGACCGACGGTGCGCTCCGGCGGCAGCGGCAGCTCGATCCCCTCGAGCGCGGCGAGCAGCGCGGGAACGGGATCGCCGGCCGTCCGGCCGTGGCCGGGTCGGCCGGAGTAGGACACGACGAACACGGGAATCCCTTCACAGAGGACGGACGCTGTAGCCGACGATACAGCGTCAGACCTCAGGCGAGTTCGATGAGCTCCTGGTACTCGGCGTTCCAGAGGTCCTCGACCGCGTCGGGCATCATCAGGACCCGCTCGGGATCCAGGGCCGCGACGGCGCCGGGATCGTGGGAGACCAGCACGACCGCGCCCTCGAAGTTCGCCAGCGCCCCGAGGATCTCCTCGCGGCTGGCGGGGTCGAGGTTGTTCGTCGGCTCGTCGAGCAGGAGCACGTTGGCGCTGGAGACCACGAGGGCCGCGAGCGCGAGGCGCGTCTTCTCCCCGCCCGAGAGCACGCGGGCGGGCTTGTGCACGTCGTCGCCGGTGAACAGGAAGGAGCCGAGGATCTTGCGCGCCTCCACCTCGGGCAGCTCGTAGGCCGCGGTCATCATGTTCTCGAGCACCGTGCGATCCAGGTCCAGCGTCTCGTGCTCCTGGGCGTAGTAGCCGATCCGCAGCCCGTGGCCGGGCAGGATCCGCCCGGTGTCGGGCGCGTCGACGCCGCCGAGGATCCGCAGCAGGGTGGTCTTGCCCGCGCCGTTCAGGCCGATGATCACCACGCGCGAGCCGCGGTCGATCGCGAGGTCCACGCCCGTGAAGATCTCGAGGCTGCCGTAGGACCTCGAGAGGTCCTCGGCCATCAGCGGGGTCTTCCCGCAGGGGGCGGGCTTGGGGAAGCGCAGCGAGGCCACACGGTCCTGCTGCCGCTCCCCCTCGACCCCGTCGAGCATCCGCTCGGCACGCTTGAGCATGTTCTGCGCGGCGACGGCCTTGGTGGCCTTGGCGCGCATCTTCTCGGCCTGGGCGGTGAGCTGGGTGGCCTTCTTCTCGGCGTTCGCGCGCTCGCGCTTGCGGCGCTTCTCGTCGTCCTCGCGCTGGCGCAGGTACTGCTTCCAGCCCATGTTGTAGATGTCGATGGCGGCACGGTTCGCATCGAGGTAGAACACCTTGTTCACGACCTGCTCGACGAGCTCGACGTCGTGGCTGATGACGATCAGTCCGCCGCGGTAGCCCATCAGGTACTCGCGCAGCCACACGATCGAGTCGTGGTCGAGGTGGTTCGTCGGCTCGTCGAGGATCATCGTGGAGGCCTGGGAGAACAGGATCCGTGCGAGCTCGACCCGTCGGCGCTGACCGCCGGAGAGGGTGCCGAGCTCCTGCTCGAGCAGACGATTGGGCAGGCCTAGGTTCGCCGCCATGCGCTTGGCCTCGGCCTCGGCCGCGTAGCCGCCGGCGGCGTCGAGCTCGGCCTCCAGGCGCGGATAGCGGTTCATCGCCTTCTCGCGCCGGGCCTCGGTGAGGGACATGTCCCCCATCTCCTCCTCGGCGCGGCGCAGCTTCTTCAGGATCCCGTCCAGACCCCGCGCGGAGAGGATCCGCGCGATCACCGGCTCGGTGTCCTCGCCGCTGTGCGTGTCCTGCGGGAGGTAGCCCAGCTCGCCGGTCACCTCGACGCTGCCCTCGCTCGGATCCAGCGTGCCCGAGAGGACCTTGGTGAGAGTGGTCTTGCCGGCGCCGTTGCGGCCCACGAGACCGATCCGGTCACCGTCGGTGACCTGGAAGGACACGCCGCTCATGAGCAGCCGGGCGCCGACGCGGATGGCGAGGTCGTGCACGGTGATCACGGGTGGGGGCTCCTGTCCGACGGGGGCGGCCCGGAGGAGGGCCGGATCGAGTCTAGGGCCGGGGCGGCACAGCGTCCCGCGGATTCCCGGCCACGGTGCCGCGCACCACAGCGGGCCGCTCCCCCGGACGCCGTTCGAGGTGCCATCCTGGGAGGGTGGCCGTGACCGCGACCACGGAGCTCAGCAGAGAGGCTGGAGGCCGCAGATGCGCATCGGGGTGCCCCGCGAGGTCAAGAACAACGAGAACCGGGTGGGCCTGGGCGCCGCCGGGGTCCACGAGCTGGTGGTGCGCGGCCACGAGGTCGTCGTCGAGTCCGGGGCGGGACTGGGCTCCCGGGTCACGGACGAGGACTATCGCGCCGCCGGCGCGACCCTGCTGTCCACGGCCGACGAGGTCTGGGAGCAGGCCGAGATGATCGTCAAGGTCAAGGAGCCGCTCCCCGAGGAGTACGGGCGGCTGCGGAGAGGCCAGATCCTCTTCACCTACCTGCACCTCGCCGCGGATCGCGAGCTGACCGAGGCGCTGCTCGCCTCGGGGACCACCTCGATCGCCTACGAGACGGTGCAGCTGCCCGACCGCTCGCTGCCGCTGCTGGCGCCGATGAGCGCGATCGCGGGCCGGCTCGCCGCTCAGGTCGGCGCCTACCACCTGATGTCGCCGCTGGGCGGATCGGGCGTGCTCATGGGCGGCGTCCCCGGCACCTCGGAGGCGAACGTGCTCGTCGTCGGCGGCGGCGTGGTGGGCGAGCAGGCCGCGATGATGGCGCACGGCCTGCACGCGAACGTCACCGTGATGGACCTGAACGTCTCGCGGCTGGGCCAGATCGCGACCATGCACCACGGCGGGATCCTCACCCGGTACTCGACCACCCTCGACCTCTCCGAGCAGATCGAGCGGGCCGACGTCGTGGTCGGCTCCGTGCTGATCCCCGGCAAGCGCGCGCCGAAGCTCGTCACCGACGAGATGGTCGCCCGGATGAAGCCGGGCTCGGTGCTGGTCGACGTCGCGATCGACCAGGGCGGCTGCTTCGAGAACTCCCGCCCCACCACGCACGACGACCCCACCTTCCGCGTGCACGGGGCGGTCTACTACTGCGTGGCGAACATGCCCGGCTCGGTCCCGGTGACGGCGACCGCGGCGCTGAACAACGCGACCCTCCCCTACATCCTGAGGCTCGCGGGCGCGGGCTGGCGGGAGGCACTGCGTGGGGACGACGCGCTCGCGCTCGGGCTGCACACCCACGAGGGGGCGCTGACCCACGCCGGCACCGCCGAGGCCCACGAGCTCGAGCTCACCGAGACGGCGACCCTGCTCGGCTGACGCCGGCCCGCCGTCCCTCCGGCCGCCTGCTGGGCCCGTCGGCCGCCCGCCGGGCTCGCCGCCTGCCGGCCGCCGGCCTCACCGCCGGTCGCCGGCCGGCCGCCGGCCGCTCGCAGTTCTGTCCCCTCACGACTCATGCCACGACCGACATGAGTCGTGGGGGGACAGAAGCCGGAGCGGTCCCGCCGGGGCGACCCCGTCGGCGCCGTCGGGGCCGGCGGGCTCGCGCCGTCCACAGCGCAGAGACCCCCTGCCCCGCTCTCGCGGATCAGGGGGTCTCTCGTGCTGGTTCAGAGGTTGAAGCCGATCGCGCGCAGCTGCTCGCGGCCGTCCTCGGTGATCTTCTCCATGCCCCACGGCGGCATCCACACCCAGTTGATGCGGTGCGTCTCGGTGATGGGGTCCAGCACTGCGAAGGTCTGCTCCTCGAGCACGTCCGTCAGCGGACAGGCGGCGGAGGTCAGGGTCATGTCGATCACGGCGTCGCCGTCCTCGACGGTGACCCCGTAGACGAGGCCCAGGTCGACGACGTTGATCCCGAGCTCGGGATCGATCACGTCCTTCATCGCCTCGGTGACGTCCTCGGCGCTCACGGTCGAGGCCGGGGTCTGCTGGTCGGTCATGGTGTCCTCCCGGGAGGGGTGCGGGACGGGGCCCGCGACGGTGGGCGGAGCGGGTCCGCGCACGAGGCGCGGGACGGGCCCCGCGGGGCTGGCCGCCCCGGCCAATGGTGGGGGTCGGGGCGGCCGATGGGCTCAGGCGCCGACGAGGAAACGGTCGTAGCCCTCGGCCTCGAGGCGCTCGGCGAGCTCGGGGCCGCCCTGCTCGGCGATCTTCCCGTTCACGAAGACGTGCACGAAGTCCGGCTTCACGTACTGCAGGATGCGGGTGTAGTGCGTGATGAGCATGATGCCCACCTCGGTGTTCTCCTTGGCGCGGTTGACGCCCTCGGAGACCACGCGCAGCGCGTCGACGTCGAGGCCGGAGTCGGTCTCGTCGAGCACCGCGATGGAGGGCTTGAGCAGCTGCATCTGGAGGATCTCGTGGCGCTTCTTCTCGCCGCCGGAGAAGCCCTCGTTGACGTTGCGCTCGGCGAAGACGGGGTCCATCTTCAGGTCGTCCATCGCGCCCTTGACGTCCTTGACCCAGGTGCGCAGCGAGGGGGCCTCGCCGTCGACCGCGGTCTTGGCGGTGCGCAGGAAGTTCGAGACGGTGACGCCCGGGACCTCGACGGGATACTGCATGGCGAGGAAGAGGCCGGCGCGGGCGCGCTCGTCGACGCTCATCTCGAGCACGTCCTCGCCGTCGAGGAGGACCTCGCCGCCGGTGATCTCGTACTTGGGGTGGCCGGCGATCGCGTAGGCGAGGGTGGACTTGCCCGAGCCGTTGGGGCCCATGATCGCGTGGGTCTCGCCGCCCTTGATGGTGAGGTCGACGCCCTTGAGGATCTCCTTGGTGCCCTCAGGGGTCTCGACGGTGGCGTGGAGGTTCTTGATCTCCAGGATCGACATGTGGGGTTCTCCTTGACCAGGAAGCTGGTGGATACGTGGGGTCTGGGGCGGGCGTCGGGTCCGACGTCCGCGAGGTCAGGTGGCGAGTGCCGCGGTCGGGTCCACGAGGATCTCGCCGCTGCTCTCGTCGATGCGCACGGGGAAGACCCGCACGGGCAGGACGGCAGGGAGCTGCAGCGGGCGACCCGTGACCAGATCGAACTGGCTGCCGTGCTTCCAGCACTCGATGGTGCAGCCCTCGACGTCGCCGTCGCTCAGCGCGATCTCGTCGTGCGAGCAGACGTCCTCGAGGGCGTGGACGCCGCCGTCCTCGTCGCGCACCACGGCGATCTCGATCCCGCCGGCGACGACGTCGATCGCCTCGCCGGGGGCGAGGTCTGCCAGGGCGGCGACGGGGACGAAGGCGTCCGTCATCAGTTCATGCTCCGTGCGAGCTCGTCCTCGATCGCGGCCGAGAGGCGCTCGCGCACCTCGGGGACGTCGATCTGCTGGATGATCTCGGCGAAGAAGCCGCGCACCACGAGGCGTCGCGCCTCGATCTCGGAGATGCCGCGGGCGCGCAGGTAGAACAGCTGCTCGTCGTCGAAACGACCGGTCGCCGCCGCATGGCCCGCGCCCTCGATCTCACCCGTCTCGATCTCCAGGTTCGGCACCGAGTCGGCGCGTGCGCCCTCGGTGAGCACCAGGTTGCGGTTGAGCTCGTAGGTGTTGGTGCCCTCGGCCTCCTTGCGGATCAGCACGTCGCCGACCCACACGGACCTCGCGCCCTTGCCCTGCAGCGCGCCCTTGTAGGCGACGTTGGAGGTGCAGTTCGGGGCGCTGTGATCGATGAAGAGTCGGTTCTCGAAGAACTGACCCTCGTCGGAGAAGTACAGGCCGAGCTTCTCGATCTCGCCGCCGGGGGCGGCGTACTCGCCGATCGCGTTCAGGCGCACCGCGCTGCCGCCGAGGGTGACCGCGACGTGCTTGAGGCGCGCATCGCGGCCCACGCGGGCGTGGTGCTGGGCGATGTGCACCGCGTCGTCGTCCCAGTCGTGGACGCTGATGACGGTCATCCGGGCGTTGTCGCCGACGACGATCTCGACGTCCTGCGCGTACTGCGCCGAGCCGGTGTGGTTCAGCACGACGATCGAGGAGGAGGACTCCTCGGCCTCGAGCACGAGGTGCGCGTTGGCACGACGGTCCGCGCCGCGGCCGGTGACGTCCACCCGGAACGGCGTGTCGTACGCGGCGTTCCGGGCGGCGACCAGGTGCAGCGCCTGCTCGGTGCGGGCGGAGGCGATCGCGGTCGGGAGGTCCTCGGGGACCAGCACCGTGCCGCGGGGCGCCTCGTCGATGGCGAGGGTCGACGGCGCCGGGGCGCCCTCCGGAACCGTGACCTGGTAGTCGACGGCGGGGTCACCCTCGCGGTCGTCGGTCGCGGCGTCCTCGAAGAGGGCCGAGAAGCGGCGCAGCGGGGTGAAGCGCCACTCCTCGATGTCGCTCTTGGGCACGGCGTGCTCGGCGACGTCGAAGGAGCGCAGGCGCGCGCCGCGGTTCAGGGCGGCGTGGGCGGCGGAGACGTCCTGGCCCGGGAGGCTCAGGTTCTCCTCCTCCAGCTCCGGCGCCGCCGTCGTGTCGGTGTCCTCGAGGGCGGTCCCGGCGGCGACGGGCGCGGCGCCCGCCGCGTGCCCCACGGCCTCGTTCGCGCTCGGGTCCCCGGCGCTCTCGGCACCCTTCACATCAGTGGTCGTCATCAGCCGACTGCTCCTTCCATCTGCAGCTCGATCAGGCGGTTCAGCTCGAGGGCGTACTCCATCGGGAGCTCGCGGGCGATGGGCTCGATGAAGCCGCGCACGATCATCGCCATCGCCTCGGTCTCCTCCATGCCGCGGCTCATCAGGTAGAAGAGCTGCTCCTCGGAGACCTTGGAGACGGTGGCCTCATGGCCCATCTGGACGTCGTCGACGCGCACGTCGACGTAGGGGTAGGTGTCGGTGCGCGAGATCTGGTCGACCAGAAGCGCATCGCACAGCACGGTCGAGGCGGAGTGCTCGGCACCGGGCATGACCTGGACCAGGCCGCGGTAGGAGCTGCGCCCGCCGCCGCGCGAGACCGACTTGGAGACGATCGAGCTCGAGGTGTGCGGTGCCATGTGCACCATCTTCGAGCCGGTGTCCTGGTTCTGGCCCTCGCCGGCGAAGGCGACGGAGAGGGTCTCGCCCCGGGCGTGCTCGCCCATCAGCCACACGGCCGGGTACTTCATGGTGACCTTGGAGCCGATGTTGCCGTCGACCCACTCCATGACGCCGCCCTGCTCGACCGTGGTGCGCTTGGTGACCAGGTTGTACACGTTGTTCGACCAGTTCTGGATGGTCGTGTAGCGGACGCGGGCGTCCTTCTTCACGACGATCTCGACGACGGCGCTGTGCAGCGAGTCGGACTTGTAGATCGGCGCGGTGCAACCCTCGACGTAGTGCACGTAGGAGCCCTCGTCGGCGATGATCAGGGTCCGCTCGAACTGACCCATGTTCTCGGTGTTGATCCGGAAGTAGGCCTGCAGCGGGATCTCGACGTGCACGCCCTTGGGGACGTAGACGAAGGAGCCGCCGGACCAGACGGCGGTGTTCAGCGCGGAGAACTTGTTGTCGCCCGAGGGGATGACGGTGCCGAAGTACTCCTTGAACAGCTCCGGATGCTCCTTGAGCGCGGTGTCGGTGTCCAGGAAGATGACGCCCTGCTCCTCCAGGTCCTCGCGGATCTGGTGGTAGACGACCTCGGACTCGTACTGCGCGGCGACGCCGGCGACGAGCCGCTGCTTCTCGGCCTCGGGGATGCCGAGCCGGTCGTAGGTCTCGCGGATGTCCTCGGGCAGGTCCTCCCAGGAGGTGGCCTGCTTCTCGGTGGAGCGGACGAAGTACTTGATGTCGTCGAAGGCGATGCCGGAGAGGTCGGGGCCCCAGGTCGGCAGCGGCTTCTTGTCGAAGAGCTTCAGCGCCTTCAGGCGACGCTCGAGCATCCACTCGGGCTCGTCCTTGCGTGCGGAGATGTCGCGCACGACGTCCTCGGACAGGCCGCGGCGCGCGCTGGCCCCGGCCGAGTCCTCGTCGTGCCATCCGAAGGCGTAGTTGCCGATCGAATCGATGATCTCGTCCTGTGTCAGCTTCTCGGGTGCGCTCGTCATGGTGTCCTTCCCTCGGTGAGCGGAATGTGGGTCGTGCAGGCGTGAGCCCCCTGCGCCAGGGTGGCCAGGCGCTGGACGGGGGCCCCGATGATGCGGGAGATGACGCGGGTCTCGGCCTCGCACAGCTCCGGATGGTCCGCGGCCACGTCCAGGACGGGGCAGCGGCCGTGGCACAGCTGGGCGGTGACGAGGCTGCGGGGGCCTGCGCCCCCGTCGCGACGCACGGCGGGCAGCGGCACGTGCAGCGGCCTGACGGTGGTGGCGTAGCCGCGATCGGTGAGCAGCTGCGAGAGCAGCTCGAGCCGATCGGCGATGCCCACCGACGTCCCGGTCTCGGACTCGACGCGTGCGACGCGCTCGGCGAGCAGGCGCTCCCAGTCCGCGATCCGACGCTCGGCGAGAGCGGTCACCGCCTCGTCGCCGCCGCGGCGGGCGAGCTCCTCGACCGCCATCACCGCGAGCTCGTCGTAGCCGCCGGCGAGGTCCTCGTGGGCCGACGGGGAGAGCACGAAGGTCTTGCTGGGGCGACCGCGACCGCGATGCGCCACGGGCACCTCGTGCTCGGCGATCGTCCCCTCGGACTCGAGCGCCGCGAGGTGGCGACGCACGGCCGCACTGGTGAGGCCGAAGCGCTCGGCGAGCTGTCGTGCCGTGATCGGCCCGTGGATCGAGATCGCCTCGACGAGCCGGTCGCGCGTGGTGTGCGCGACGCTCGTCGCGGGGTCCTGCGGATCCTGCTCGGGCATCGTGCACCTCCCTTCTCGACCACTTAGATTTTACAACAGGGCGCTTTCCAAATACTGCCCGAGACATGTGCCGCCGACCACCAAGGGTCCCCTTATCCGCAGGATCTCCCGGCGGGTCCGGCAGGCCCCGCAGGGCTTCCATGTAGTCTCGTTTTCAATTATCCTGGCGGGGTCAGCGCCTCCACAGCACAGGCCACCACACGACCGGAAGGGACCACCATGCACGAGGACGACGCCGCCCGGGACACCGCTGCCGCAGAGCACTCGACCCGCGGCTCCTACGTCTCCGAGGGCAGGGCCTTCGACCGCGACATGAACTACATCGACGACCGGATCACGCGCGACGGCCGTGACGGCTGGCCCGTCGAGCCGGGGCGGTACCGACTGGTCGCCGCCCGCGCGTGTCCCTGGGCGAACCGCACCCTCATCTCGCGCCGACTGCTGGGGCTCGAGGGCGCGATCTCCGTGGGCATGCCCGGCCCCACCCACGACAAGCGCTCATGGACCTTCGACCTCGACGAGGGCGGCGTCGACCCGGTCCTCGGCTACGAGCGCCTGCAGCAGGCGTACTTCGCGCGCTTCGCCGACTACCCGCGCGGCATCACCGTCCCCGCGGTGGTCGACGTGCCCACGAAGGCCGTCGTCACCAACGACTTCCAGCGCATCACCCTGGACTTCGCGACCGAGTGGGCCGAGCACCACCGCGAGGGCGCGCCGGACCTCTACCCGGAGCCGCTGCGCGAGGAGATCGACGCACTGAACAGGTGGATGCTGCATCGGGTCAACAACGGCGTGTACAAGGTCGGCTTCGCCGGCTCGCAGGAGGTCTACGAGCAGGAGCACCGCCTGCTGTGGGAGGCGCTCGACGAGCTCGAGGAGCGCCTGGGCCGCAGCCGCTACCTGATGGGCCCCTCGATCACCGAGGCGGATGTGCGCCTGTTCCCCACCCTGATCCGCTTCGACCCCGTCTACCACGGACATTTCAAGGCGAACCGTCAGACGCTCGCCTCGATGCCCCACCTGTGGAACTACACCAAGGATCTGTTCCGGACCCCGGGCTTCGGCGACACCGTCGACTTCGCGCAGATCAAGCGGCACTACTACTACGTCCACGAGGACCTGAACCCCACGCAGATCGTCCCGCTCGGCCCCGCGCTCGAGCCGCTGCTGGCACCGCACGACCGCGACCGCTTCGAGACGGACACCTGGGGCCCCGGTGGCACCGCCCCCGAGCCGCCGCTCGCCGCGGAGGTCGTCGACCCGGCGCACACCCCGCTGCACCTCACCGGCCGCTGAGCCGGCCACTGGCCGGGCGAGGGTCGCCCACCTCACCCGGCCGCGGTGCGGGCGGGCGCCCCGTCCGTCCTACGATGGGGCGGCCATGGACGACCACTCCCCCGCCCTCGTCGCGAACGACCTCGCGCTCTCCTACGGCGCCGTGCGCGCCCTCGACGGTCTGAGCCTGACCGCCGCCCGCGGCGAGGTCACCGCCCTGCTCGGCCCCAACGGCGCCGGGAAGACCACCGCCGTGTCCTGCGCGACGGGGCTGCTGCGCCCCGACGGCGGCGCCGTGCGCGTGCTCGGCGTCGACCCCTGGCGCGCGGGTCCCGAGCACCGCGCACGCGTCGGCGTGATGATCCAGGACGGCGGCCTCGCCTCGGGGGCGACCGCCCTGCAGCTGCTGCGCTACGGCGCGAGCCTGCACGCCGCCCCGCTCGACGTCGACGAGGTCGCCGCGCACCTGGGCATCGACGAGTTCCCCCGCACCCTCGTGCGCCGGCTCTCCGGCGGGCAGCGCCAGCGGCTCGCCCTGGCGCTGGCGATCATCGGCCGCCCGGACCTCGTCTTCCTCGACGAGCCCACCGCCGGGATGGACCCCTCCATCCGGCGTCGGGTGCGCGAGCTGATCCGGGGACTGGCCCGCACCGGCACCGCCGTCGTGCTCACCACCCATCTCATGGACGACGTGGTCGGTCTCGCCGATGCGGTGCGGGTGATCTCCCGGGGTCGCGTGCTCGCCTCCGGCACCGTCCAGGAGGTGGTGCGCGAGCACCGCGGGTCCGACGGCGGGGTCACCCTCCGCGCGACCGCGAGCGGCGTCGCCCCCGAGTCCGTCCCCGCCCTGGAGACGGCGCTGCACGAGGCCGCCGCCCGTCACGGCGCCCGCCTCGAGGTCTCGAGCGCCGCGGCCGCCGATCTCGAGGCTGTGCTGCTGGACCTGATGGACCGCGACAGCGCTGGGACGCCCGAGCACCCCCGCCCCGACGACGCGCCGAGCGCAGGAGCCGCCCGATGACCGCCCCGACCCCGTCGGCCGCTCCTGCCCCCTCCGACGACGCCCCGCGCGGCCCCCGCCCCGCACCGCCGCTGCGCCGCATCCTGTCCCACGCCGGGCTCGAGGCCCGGGTGCTGCTCTCCAACGGCGAGCAGCTCATGGTCGCCATCGCGCTGCCGGCGATGGTGCTGGTGGGCCTGTGGCTGCTGCCCGTCGGCCGCCTCGAGGGCACCCCCGCGATCGACACGGCCGTCGCCGCGACCTTCGCGACGGCCCTGATCTCGACCTCCTTCACCTCGCAGGCGATCGTGACCGGCTTCGACCGGCGCAACGGCGTGCTGCGCTGGATCGCGACGACGCCCCTGGGACGAGGCGGCTATCTCGCGGGGAAGATCCTCGCGACGCTGACCACGCACCTGCTCCAGGTGATCGTGCTCGGAGCGCTCGCGCTCGTCCTCGGCTGGCGCCCCGAGCTCGCCGGGCTCGCGGCGCTGATCCCGGTGTGGCTGGTGGGGACGGTGGCCTTCGGCGCGCTCGGCCTGCTGGTGGCCGGACTGCTGCGCACCGAGGCGGTCCTGGCGGTGGCGAACCTGGTGTTCGTGCTGCTGGTCGCCGTCGGCGGCGTCGCCTTCCCCACCGCCTCCTTCCCGCGGATCGTCGCCGGCCTCGCAGACTTGCTCCCCTCCGGGGCGCTCGGCGAGCTGATGCGCGCATGCCTCGCGGACGGTCCCTTCACGATCGGCTCCGCCGTGGTGCTGCTGCTCTGGGCTGCGGCGGGGGTCGCCGCCGTGGTGCGATGGTTCCGCTGGACGGACGCCTGAGCATCTCCCTCGTCGGCGCCTCGACGTCCCCGGGCGCGTCCGCCGCGGGTGATGCGGGATCCCTCGCATCCGGGCCCTCGGTCCAGGCAGTGCCCGGCCTGGGAAACTAGACTCCCGGCATGTCCACCCGTGCCCTCTCCGCCGAGCGCTCCCCCGAGCGCCACGGGCGGATCACCACCCTGCCCGATCCTCGCCTGACCACCTGGGGGCCCCGACGACGCGCGCGGATCGCCGCCGTCGCGATCTGGGGCAATCTCCTGTGCCAGATGGGGATCATCCTCTCCGGCGGCGCCGTGCGGCTGACGGGCAGCGGGCTGGGCTGCTCCACATGGCCGCACTGCGAGCCCGGGAACTTCACCCCCGAGCTCAGCCTCGAGGCCGGGATCCATCCCTTCGTCGAGTTCGGCAACCGCACCCTCACGGGCGTCCTGAGCGTCTTCGCGATCGCGGTGCTGCTGGTGACCTACCGCTGGCTCGCCCACAAGGGCCGCGGCTTCCGCCTGCTGGCCTGGGTGCCGTTGATCGGCACCGCCGTCCAGGCTCTGATCGGCGCCTTCGTGGTGTGGTTCCACCTCCACCCGGGCCTGGTCAGCCCTCACTTCCTCATCTCGCCCGTGCTGGGCGCGCTCTCCATGGTGCTGCTGGTGCGCCTGTACGACGGCGACTCGCACGTGCGTCTCGCCGTGCCGCGATGGCTGCTCGCGCTCTACGTCCCGCTGGCGGTCGCCGGCTTCGTCGTGCTCGTCCTCGGCACGCTCGTCACCGGGACCGGACCGCATTCGGGCGATGCCGGCGAGATCACCCGGATCGCGATCTCGCCCGTGGTGATCACCCGCATCCACGCCGTCGCGGTCTACCTCTTCCTCGCCCTCCTGGTCGCCCTGCTGATCGCGCTGCATCGCACGGGATCCCGCCCCGAGGCCCGGACTGCGGCGTGGTGGCTCCTGGTGGCGACCCTCGCCCAGGGTGCGGTCGGATACGTCCAGTACTTCACGGGCCTTCCCGAGCTGGTCGTCTTCGGCCACCTGATCGGCGCCGCGGTGTTCGCGCCCATGATCGCCTGGGTCGGCGCGAGGCTCCTCACCTGGCAGGAGGCGTCATGATCCTCGGACGCCGCCGCCGCAGCTCCGCCCAGGAGCTGCCCACCACCGCGCAGGCCCGGCCGGCCGGAGAGTTCGTCGCCTCCGTGCTCTCGCACCTGCGCGAGGTCGTCGACGTGGGCTGGAACCTGCTGGAGGTCGATGCCGAGGCCCACCGCCTGATCCGCGAGGCGGGTGCGACCAGCTGCTATCTCGACTATCACCCCGTCTTCGGCGCCTCCCCCTTCGGATACGTCATCTGCACGTCGCTGAACGAGGGCGTGCTCCACGGCCGCCCGTACGACCGTGTGCTCGAGGACGGCGATCTGCTGTCCCTGGACTTCGCGGTCTCGCTCGAGGGCTGGGTCGCGGACTCCTGCCTCACGATCCCCGTCGGCGCGCCGCGCGCGGAGGACCTGCAGCTGATCCGCGACACCGAGCAGGTGATGTGGGCCGGGATCGATCAGGTGCGTGCGGGCGGGACCGTCGGCGACATCGGCTTCGCGGTGATGAACGAGGCGACGGCGCTGGGCTATTCGATCAACGACCGCTTCGGCGGGCACGGTGTGGGGCGCACCATGCACGAGGCGCCCTTCGTGCCCAACCACGGCACCCCGGGCGGGGGCGCCGAGCTCGTGGCCGGGCAGCTCATCACGGTGGAGCCGTTCCTGGTGCCGACCACCTCCGAGCTCGTCGTCGACGAGCGCGACGGCTGGACGCAGCTCGCGGCCGACGGTTCCCGCGGCGCCCATGCGGAGCACACCCTGCAGGTCACCGACGGCGCGCCGATCGTGCTCACGGCGCGGGCGGACGATCCCGCCCCGCGCAGCTCGCTGGGCTGAGCCGCCGCCCGTCCGGGTCCGGGGCGTGCACCCCTCGCCGTGAGACGCCTCCGGCGGCGACCGAGCGGGAGCCGCGGATCTGCGAGGAGGACGGTGCCCTCGTCGGCGACGCGTCAGGCGAGCAGGGCGCGCACGGTCCGCGCGATGCCCTCGGCGTCGAGGCCCTGCTCCGCGAGGATCGCGTCCCGCTTCGCATGGGGCACGAACTCCTGTGCGATGCCGAGGGTGCGCAGCGGTGGTGCAGGGGAGGCGGCGGTCGCGCGAGTGGCGACCTCCAGAGTGAGCGCGGCGCCGATCCCGCGATCGGCGATCCCGTCCTCAAGGGTGACGACGGCCCGCGCGGCGGCGGCGAGGTCCAGCAGCTCCTCCCCCAGCGGCAGGGCGCGCACGGGGTCCAGGACCAGCACATTGCTGTCCGGTCGCTCCCGCTCGAGCGTGCGGGCGGCCTCGACGGCCCGCCCGGCGAGTGCTCCGATGCTCACCAGCAGCACGTCGACCGGGACGTCCGTCCGGCCGACGAGCACGTCACCGGCCGAGGTCCGCCGCTTGGCGGGGACCTCCGGCGGGCAGGCGCCCTTGGGGAAGCGGACGATCGACGGGCCAGGGGTGGCGAGCGCATCGGGCACTGCGGCCGCGAGGCGCTCTCCGTCCCGCGGAGCCCAGAGGGACAGCCCGGGCACCTGGGCGGCCTGGCCCAGATCCCAGACGCCGTGGTGGCTGGGGCCGTCGTCCCCGGTCACCCCCGCACGGTCCAGTGTGATCAGCACGTCCTCGCGGTGCAGGGCGAGGTCCAGGAGGAGCTGGTCGTGGGCGCGGCCGAGGAAGGTCGCGTAGAGCGGCACCACGGGACGGCGCCCGCCGGCGGAGAGACCTGCCGCGGTGTCGAGGGCGAGCTGCTCGGCGATGCCGACGTCGATCACCCGATCGGGCATGTCCCGCTGCATCGGGGTGAGGCCCACCGGGTCCACCATCGCGGCGCTGATCGCGACGACCCGCTCGTCCTGCCGGGCGGCGTCGAGCACGGCCGCGCCGAGCCGGGAGGTCCACGTGTCCGCCGCGGCGGGGGCGCCGTCCTCGCCGTCGAGGGTGAAGGGGCCCGTGGCGTGCCACTGGTCGACGGCATCGGACTCCGCGCGGGCGAAACCGGCACCCTTGCGCGTGAGCACGTGGACCACGACCCCGGAGCGCTGCGGGTCCTCGGCGGCGCGGCGCGCCTGCGCCATCGCGGCCGCGAGCGCTTCGTGGTCGTGCCCGTCGACGGGGCCGACGTAGGTGAGCCCGAGGGCGGTGAACACGTCTCCGCCCGGTGCCACCTGGCCCGCGCGGAGCGCGCCGAGGTGACGGGCGAGACCGCCGACGGTGGGCGCGTAGGAGCGGGTGTTGTCGTTGAGCACCACCACGGTGCGCGAGCCGACGTCCGCCGCGAGCTCGTTGAGGGCCTCGAGCCCCACCCCGCCGGTGAGGGCGCCGTCGCCGATCACCGCGACCGCGGCGCCCTCCTGCCCGGCGAGGCGGTGGGCGCGATCCAGGCCGTGCGCCCAGGCGATCGAGCCGGAGGCGTGGGAGTTCTCGACGACGTCGTGCTCGGACTCGCGGCGGTCGGGGTAGCCGGAGGTGCCACCGGCGCTGCGCAGGCCGGGGAGGTCCGCGCGGCCGGTGAGCATCTTGTGCACGTAGGCCTGATGCCCGGTGTCGAAGATGATCGGCTCGGTCGGTGAGCGGAACTCCCGGTGCAGGGCGATGGTCAGCTCGACGACGCCGAGGTTCGGCCCCAGGTGACCGCCGGTGCGCGAGCAGATCTCGAGCAGCCGGCGACGGAGCGTGCGCGAGAGACCGGGCAGCGCCTCGGCGGGCAGCGCGCGCAGGGCCTCCGGGCCGGAGGGGATGGGGACCTCCGCGGGCGGCGTCGCGAGGTCGGCGACCGGCACCTGGGCGCTCGTCGGGCCCAGAGCCTGGCGGGGTGGCGCATCGGCGCGCTGCTCGGTGGTGGGCACGCGCGGTCCTCCCTGGAGACGGGGATCGGGTCGCACCCACTGTACGTCGGCCTGACCAGGACCGACGGCAGACATGGTCACATCTGTGCACATCTTCACCGGGGCTTCACGGTGCTTCACCCCGGTGTGCACCGGGGTGCGGACACCTCGCGCATGGGTGCGCGACCGGCCGCCGTCCCCGCCTCCCGGGGGGTCGACGGCGCATCACCTGCTCCCGTGGGCGGCCCGGCCTCGACACGCCCGTCCCGTCACTGGGCGACGAGAGTGTTCTGACGGCGCAGGATCCACCACCGGCCCTCGCGGCGCACGAAGGTGTAGTGCGCGTTCATCTCGGGCGGCGCGCCGTCGTCGGCATCCTCGACGCTCGACCACGCGCTCTTGTGCGCGACCGCGACATCGGGGCCGACGAGGGCGACGTCGCTCAGGCGGTAGTGCGCCGTCGCGGTCCGCAGAGGCCCCTGCGCGAGTCCTGTGCGCGTCGCGGCCTCGACGGCTGCTCGCCCGCGGAGCACCGCCCCGCGCGCGTTCACGATCACCGCATCCGGTGCGATGTGACGCACGAGGAGGTCCGGATCGTTCTCGTTGAAGCCGCGTTCGACATCCGCCACCACTCGGCGGAGGGCGGCGGAGTCCTCCGGGCTCGCCGTCGCCTGGTCGTGGTGGTCTGCGGAGGCCGGAGGTGGAGTGCTCATCGTGGTCATGGGATGGAGTCCACTACTTCATGTGCACTTAATGTCAAGCAGGAGCATGACGGCTCCCCCGCCGACGTCGTCGCCGAGCTTCGGCGCGGGGTGGGCGAGGGCGGCCGCCGCGATCATGCGGCGCCGAGCGCACCCCGGAGCCTGTTCGACCTGGTGCACCGGAAGATCACGCTGCGCGGCTATCTCGTACGCAACCACATGGACGCGAGGGAGCGCCACGAGGCGTTCATGACTCCGTTCGTCGCAGACGGGACCGTCCCCGTGGAACAGAGCGTCGTCGACGGTCTCGACGCGGCGCCCTCCGTTCTGATCGGGCTGCTCACCGGGGCGAACTTCGGCAAGCACCTCGTGCGCCTCGCCGAGCAGGCGCGGAGTCATCGCCCGAGTCCCCGGCGGCGCCGGGCACCGGCGCGCCCCGCCGGGCCGAAGCCTGACGGGGCGCGTGCGGGAGGCTCGGGCGCCGGGCACGCGGGAGCATGTGCTCCGCCGGGCCTCGACGACTCCGAGCCGGTCGGCTCACCTGCCGACGAGCGAGCGCAGCACGTACTGCAGGATGCCGCCGTTGCGGTAGTACTCGGCCTCTCCGGGGGTGTCGATGCGGACGACGGCGTCGAAGGTGACCGACGAGCCGTCCTCAGCGCCTTCCTTGGTGGCGACGACCTGGACCGTCTTCGGGGTGGCGCCCTCGTTCAGGGCCGTGATCCCGGTGAAGGAGAAGGTCTCGGTGCCGTCGATCCCGAGGGACTCGGCGGTCTCGCCGGCGGGGAACTGCAGCGGCAGCACGCCCATGCCTATGAGGTTCGAGCGGTGGATGCGCTCGAAGCTCTCGGCGATGACGACCTGGACGCCGAGGAGCTTGGTGCCCTTGGCGGCCCAGTCGCGGGAGGAGCCGGTGCCGTACTCCTTGCCAGCCAGGACCACGAGCGGGATGTCCTGCTCCGCGTAGGCCTGCGCGGCGTCGTAGATGAACTCCTGCTCGCCGGTCAGGAAGTTCTTCGTGTACCCGCCCTCGACGCCGTCGAGGAGCTGATTCTTGATGCGGATGTTCGCGAAGGTTCCGCGGATCATGACCTCGTGGTTGCCGCGGCGCGAGCCGTAGGAGTTGAAGTCCTTCCGCGCGACGCCGTGCTCCTGGAGGTACCGGCCGGCCGGGGAGTCGAGCTTGATCGAGCCGGCGGGCGAGATGTGGTCGGTCGTGGTCGAGTCGCCGACCTTGACCAGCACGCGGGCGCCCTCGACGTCGCCGACCGGGGCGGGCTGCGCCTCCATGCCCTCGAAGTACGGGGGCTTGCGCACGTAGGTGGACTCGGAGTCCCATTCGAAGGTCGCGCCCTCGGGGGTCTCCAGGCTCCGCCAGCGCTCGTCGCCGGTGAAGACGTCCTTGTAGTCCTCGGTGAACATCTCCTGGGAGATGGACTCGCCGATGACCTTCTCGACCTCGGTAGGGTTCGGCCAGATGTCGCGCAGGAAGACGTCCTGGCCGTCCTTGTCCTGCCCCAGCGGGTCGTTCTCGAAGTCGAAGTCCATCGTGCCCGCGAGCGCGTAGGCGATGACCAGCGGCGGGGAGGCCAGGTAGTTCATCTTCACGTCGGGGTTGATGCGACCCTCGAAGTTGCGGTTGCCCGAGAGCACCGCGGTGACGGCGAGGTCCTTCTCGGCGATGGCCTCGGAGATCTCCGAGTCCAGCGGCCCGGAGTTGCCGATGCAGGTGGTGCAGCCGTAGCCGACGAGGTGGAAGCCGAGCGACTCGAGCGCCGGCCAGAGGCCCGCCCGGGTGTAGTAGTTGGTGACGACCTGCGAGCCGGGGGCCATGGAGGTCTTCACCCAGGGCTTGGCCACCAGGCCGCGGTCCACCGCGTTCTGGGCGAGCAGTCCCGCGGCCATCATCACCGAGGGGTTGGAGGTGTTGGTGCAGGAGGTGATCGAGGCGATCGAGACGATGCCGTGGTCGATCGCGAAGTCCTTGCCCTTGACCTGCACCGGGCTCGAGGCCCGGCCGGTGACGTGCCGGTGGTCGGGGGCGGAGCCGCCGGACTCGTTGTCGGAGTCGGGGGCGGCGGGGTCCGAGGCGGGGAAGGAGCCGTCGCCGTTGCCGGAGACCGGATGGCCGGTCGCGTAGGAGGGCAGCACCTCGCGGAAGGATTCCTTCGCCTCGGTGAGGACGATGCGGTCCTGGGGACGCTTGGGGCCCGCGATCGAGGGCACCACGGTGGAGAGGTCCAGCTCGAGGTACTCCGAGTACTCGACCTCCTTCGAGGGGTCGTGCCACAGGCCCTGGCGCTTCGCGTAGGACTCGACCAGCGCGAGCTGCTCCTCGGAGCGACCGGTGAGGCGCAGGTAGTCGACGGTCACCTCGTCGATCGGGAAGATCGCGCAGGTGGAGCCGAACTCGGGGCTCATGTTGCCGATGGTGGCGCGGTTCGCGAGCGGCACCTGGGAGACGCCCTCGCCGTAGAACTCGACGAACTTGCCCACCGCGCCGTGGCGGCGGAGCATCTCGGTGATGGTGAGCACCACGTCGGTCGCGGTCGCGGCCGGGGGGATCTCGCCGGTGAGCTTGAAGCCCACCACGCGCGGGATCAGCATGGAGACGGGCTGGCCGAGCATCGCGGCCTCGGCCTCGATGCCGCCGACGCCCCAGCCGAGCACGCCCAGGCCGTTGACCATGGTGGTGTGCGAGTCGGTGCCGACGCAGGAGTCGGGGTAGGCGCGGAGCACCCCGTCCGCCTCGCGGGTCATGACCGTGCGGGCCAGGTACTCGATGTTGACCTGGTGGACGATGCCGGTGCCCGGGGGGACCACCTTGAAGTCGTCGAAGGCGGTCTGGCCCCAGCGCAGGAACTGGTAGCGCTCGCGGTTGCGCTCGTACTCGAGCTCCATGTTCTGCTCGAGCGCGTCGAGACGGCCGGCGACGTCGATCATCACGGAGTGGTCGATGACCATCTCCGCGGGCGCGAGCGGGTTGATCCGCTCGGGATCGCCGCCGAGGTCCTGCACGGCCTCGCGCATGGTGGCGAGGTCGACGACGCAGGGCACGCCGGTGAAGTCCTGCATGATCACGCGGGCCGGGGTGAACTGGATCTCGACCGACGGGTCCGCCGAGGCGTCCCAGCCCGCGAGCGCGCGGACGTGATCGGCCGTGATGTTCGCCCCGTCCTCGGTGCGCAGCAGGTTCTCGAGCAGGATCTTGAGGCTGTAGGGAAGCTTCTCCGCGCCCTCGACGGCATCGAGCGCATAGATCTCGTAGTCGGTGCCGCCGACGTCGAGGGTCTGCTTCGCGGCGAATGAGTCGACAGTGCTCATCGGACGCACTCCTTCGGTATGGGATCGACCCCTCCATCGTAGGTGCGCCGCCCGCGCGGGGCGGGCGAATGCGCACCTCGAGACCCGACGCACTGGCGCGGGCCGACGAGGGGGATGCCGGGCGGATCCCCGGCAAGTATCTTGAAGTCAAGATAAATCATACCACGCAGGACCCGATGGTGCTGACAGGTCGTCATCTGCGCGGAGCGTGTCGCCGCACGCCCCGGGGCCCGGTCAGCCGGCGGTGCGCTCGAGGACCGCGACGGACTCGATGTGGTGCGTGTGCGGGAAGAGGTCGAAGGCGCGCAGGTCCGTGACCTGCCATCCCTTGCCCTCGATCGCCGCGAGGTCGCGGGCGAGGGTCGCGGGCTCGCACGAGACGTACACGATCCGCTGGCGGACGGCGCTCGCGAGCAGGCCCATGAGCTCGACGCCCGCACCGGCCCGCGGCGGGTCCAGGATCACCGCGTCGACCCCGCCGCGACGGGCGCGCACCCAGTCGGTGACGTCGGCCGTCGCGGTCGAGGCCTGCGGGAGGTCCTCGAGGTTCTGCCCGGCGAGCTGGGAGGCGCGGCGGTTGCCCTCGACGGAGACGACCGTGCCGTCGCGGCCCACCTGCTCGGCGGCGACGGCAGCGAAGACGCCCACCCCGCCGTAGAGGTCCCAGGCGCTGCCGCCGCGCGGGGCGCGCAGCGCGGAGCCGGCGACCTCGGTGAGCAGCTCGGCGGCCCGACGGTGCGACTGCCAGAAGCCGGTGGCGCTCACGGCGAACAGCCGGTCGCCGAGGCGCTCGTGGACCGTGCCGTCGCCGCGCAAGGGGACGAGGCCGCGCGCGGTGCGCACCGCCACGTCGGCGTCGCCCCAGCTCTCGGGGATCTCGACGGCATCGGGGTCGAGGTCACGCCCGATGAGCACGACCGAGGCGGGCCCGGCCGAGGGGGCGACGGCGTCGACGGCCTCGGTGCCCTCGGGAGCGGTCCACTCCCCCAGCCTCAGCGCCCGCACCGCCTCCGCGGAGAGCGGGTCCTCTCCCACGGGGCGCACCTCGTGCGAGCGCCAGCCGCGCATGCCGACCTCTCCCTGGGGGCCGACGGCGTAGCGCACGCGGGTGCGCCAGCCCAGCCCGTCGACATCGTGAGGGGCCGGCTCGACCTGGACCTGCTCGGTGGGGAAGCTCGTCACTCCGGCGCGGCGCAGCAGCTCCTGCATGACTTCGCTGGCGATGCGGCGCTGGGCGGGCAGGGCGATGTGCGCCCATTCGGCGCCGCCCACGCCGTCGACGCCGGCCTCCTCCCACACGGTGGGTACCCGGTCCACGCCGGCCTCGAGCACGTCGAGCGCTTCGGCGCGCCAGAAGCGCGCATCGGGCTTCTCGTCGGGGTCCTCGAGGAGTCGCGCGGTGACGGTCTCCCCGGGGGCGGTGCCGCGCACGAACACGACGCGGCCCTCGTGGCGGGCCACGAAGGTGCCGCCCGCGGCAGGCGGTCCGGCGGTCAGCGTGAGGAGGCGATGGCCGAGAGCGGGGCTGCTCGGCGCGCTGTCGGCATCGGGGGTCATCGGACCACTCTCCTCCACTCCGGGCCCGAGCGCGGCTCGGACGGCGGCAGAACTCTCGGCGGGCACATCGGGCACCATCATCTCATCGTGTGGACCAGGTCCGTACCGCGGCGGTGCGTCCTCAGCGCAGACCGCGGCGGGCCAGGAGGCCCCGGTGCATGAGCCACACCAGATAGGCGATGACGGCGAAGGCGGGCAGGCCCATGGCGATCTTGGCCGCCCCGAGCGCCGCGACCTGGCCGGTGAGCAGCAGCGGGAGCTGCACCGCGAGCTTGGCGGCGTACAGGCCCGCGAACAGGAGCGTGGCGCGGGTGTAGACCCGTCGTCCGTCCTGGTGCTCGCGCCAGTCCTTCACCCTCGGGTCCAGCAGCGACACCACCACGCCCACGAGCGGGTGACGCAGGGCGAGGGAGAGCACGAGCACCGCGAGGGAGACGGCGTTGGTGACGATGCCGGGCCAGTAGAAGTCGGAGCCCTCGCCCGAGCGGACGGCGAGCACGGCGCCGAGCGCGACCCCGATCAGCCCTCCGATCACCGTGGACGGGCTCTGGCGCTGCACGAGGCGCACCACCAGCATGACCACCACCGCCGCGACCGCGGCCCCGGCGGAGAGGGCCACGGCGCCGGTGGCGACGAACAGCACGACGAACAGCAGCGTCGGCAGCACGGACTCCACGATCCCGCGCCGGCCGCCGATCGCGTCGGCGACGGAGAACTCCTCCTCCTGGAGGACGGCGCCCAGCCCGCCGCGGGAGGTGCCGGGGCCCTCGCCGCCGGCCCCGAGGCCGTGCGGTCCGTCCTGCGGTGCGGTGTCCGGTGCGGTCTCCGATGCGGTGTCCGGGACGTGCCGCTGGGGGGCGTCCTCGGGGGCGGGCTGCGGCGACGGGGTCCGCTCGGGCCGGTCGCCGGCGCGGTGGGTGCTCATCCGATCTCGGTGATCTCGGGGCCGCGCGCGAGCGGGTCCAGGGGGCCGGAGCGGATCTGGCTGAGGCCGGGACGCTCGCCGGGCAGGTGCAGCGGGATCAGCTCCTGCGGCGCCATGGCCTCCGCGCCGCGCACCACGACCAGGCGGGAGACGAGGGTCTCGAAGCGGCGGGTCTGCTCGGGGTCCTGCAGCGCCTTGCCGGTCAGGATCGCGCGGAGGAACCAGCGCCGTCCGTCGATGCCCATGAAGCGGGCGGGACGGTAGCCCGTGCGGCCGTCGGTGCGCTTGACCGGCAGGCGCGTGATGAGCTCGGTGCCGAAGACGCCGGGCCGGGTCTCGGCGGTGCCGCCCTGCTTGACCACGGACTCCCGCAGCCTGCCCCGCACCTCCTCCCAGAGCCCGCCGGACTTGGGGGCGGCGAAGGCCTGGACCTGGAGGGAGGAGCCCTCGATGACGAGGTTCGCACCGGTGACCGCGCTCGTGCGCTGGTCGACCTCCATCCGCAGCTCCATGCCGTCGACCGTCGGCACGAGCAGGCCGCCGAGATCGATGCGGTCCTCCTCGGGGGCGTCGGCCTCGTCGTAGGGCCCGTCCTCGAGATGGTCCGGGCGCGGGGCGTCCGCTGCCTCGTCCTCGTCCCCGGCGTCCTCGGGGTCGTCCCCGACCTCGCCGGCGTCGTCGAGCTCCGCGGAGTCGTCGTCCAGGGCGTCCAGCCCCTCGATCCGCTCGACCCCTTCAGGATCCTGCTGCTTCCTGCGGGAGAAGAGTCCCATGATCATCCCTCCTGGTGGTGAACGCCGCCGAAGCCGCCGCTGGAGCCGAAGCCGGCCGAGGACCGGGATGTCTCCTCGAGGTCCTCGACCTCCTGCAGCACGGGGGCCAGGAACGGCACCACCACGAGCTGGGCGATCCGGTCGCCGACGTGGAGGGCGAAGTCCTCCGTCGGATCGGTGTTGTGCAGCGCGACCTTGATCGGTCCGCGATAGCCGGCGTCCACGATACCGGGGCCGTTGAGCACCGTGACCCCGTGCTTCGCGGCGAGCCCGGACCGAGGGCAGACCAGACCCACGGTGCCCGGCGGCAGGGCGAGCGCGAGACCGGTGTCGATCAGGGCGCGGCCGCCTGCGGGGATCACGAGCGCCTCGGCGCTGGACAGGTCGAGGCCGGCGTCGTCGGCGTGGGCGCGGTGCGGGAGCGGGGTCGCGCCGGTGCGGCGGATCTGCAGCGGCGCGATGGGGTCGAGATCGGCAGACATGGGGCCAGCGTATGGGGTCCGGGCCCGATGCGCGCACCCCCGGGCCCTCAGGGAGTGCGTGAGACCATGGGAGCATGTCCGCCTCCGCCGTCCCTCCTGCCGCCGAGTCGCCCTCCGAGCGGACCCCCGCCGAGCGGTCCGACGCCGAGGGCTCCTCCGTCGTCGCGTCCCGGGAGGGCGGGCCCGCCACCCCCGGCCCCGCCGCCGAGCCGCTGTTCCGCGAGCGCCTCCTGCCGGGCATCGGCACGTGGTGCGTGGGCATCGCGATCGGTGCGGCCCTCGGACTCGTGATCGTGCCGCTGCACCTGGGCGCGGCGATCGCGCTGTCCGTCGTCTCGATCGTCATCGCGACCGTGCTGATCATCGCGTACTCCCCCGTGATGGAGGTGGACGACTCCCGATTCCGGCTGGGACGGGCGCGGATCGAGGTGACGGAGCTGGGCGAGCCCGAGGTGCTGCGCGGCGAGCAGTGGGCGCTGACGATCGGTCAGGACTTCGAGCCGCTCGCGCACCACTCGGTGCGCGGCTGGGCCCGCAGCGGGATCCGCGTCGAGGTGCTCGATCCCCAGGACCCGACGACCGCCTGGGTCGCCTCGACGCGCCGCCCGGAGGATCTCGCGCTCGCCCTGCGCACCGCCCAGAGGCAGGCGGGCCGCGCCGCCTGAGCAGTCCTCCCGGAGCCCGGGACGACGAACGGCACCTCCCCGAGGGGAGGTGCCGTCGTGATGCTCTGCGATCGCGCGAGGCCTCAGGCCGCCGCGCACTCCTTGCAGATGATGAGCGTGCCCTCGACATGGTCGATCTGGCTGCGGTGCTTCACGAGGAAGCAGCTGGCGCACGTGAACTCGTCCGCCTGGCGGGGCAGCACGCGCACGGACAGCTCCTCGCCGGAGAGGTCGGCACCCGGGAGCTCGTAGGAGTCCGCCGCCTCGGCCTCGTCCTCGTCGACCGTGGGGGTCGCCGCCTCGCTCCTCCGGCCCTTCAGCTCCTCGATGGAATCGTCGTTCGACTCGTCGTCGTTCTTTCGCGGGGCGTCGTAATCAGTGGCCATCTACGGTCCGTTCCTGGTTGTCTGCGGGGTCGTACGACCTGGGTGGAGGCATCTCCGCGCCGGTACGGCCTCAGGGACCGCATCCGACCGGTCCGGGTCCCAACGCTGAATGCGGCGGCATTATTGCAGAGCTCCCCGTGAGCGGCAACACGCTGTCCGCGGCCGGACCCCGCGAGCGACGGTGGGCCACGATCAGCCCCGGCTGACGTTCGTCGACCAGGCGCACCACGGGGGAACCCTCCGGGCGCGCCCCGTCGGCACACAGGCGGAGCACGGTAGGGTCACGACCTAGACTGTGCCTGCGAGCGACCAGGCTCCGAGACCAGGCTCGGACGGAGAGGACGACGATGCGCGAGCTCGATCTCGACGGGATCCACGACGACGGGGAGCATCTGCTCCTGGTCGACTCCGACGGCGATCGGTACACGCTGCGGATCGATCGCGCGCTGCGCGCCGCGGTGCGCTCGGACCGTCCCGCCCTGAACATGATCCAGGCGGCCGACGCGGCGCCGCTGCGCCCCAAGGAGATCCAGGCGATGCTCCGCGCAGGCCGCAGCGCGGAGGAGATCTCCGAGACCTCCGAGATCCCGCTCGAGCACGTGCGTCGCTATGAGGGCCCCGTGCTGGCCGAGCGGGAGTGGACCGCGCAGCGCGCTCGCACCTTCCCCGTCGGCCGCGGCGGCCCCGCGCTCCAGCAGGTGGTCGCCGAGCGCCTCGCCGCACGCGAGGCGACCGGCGAGAGCGCCTGGGACGCGTGGCGGCGCCCCGACGGCACCTGGACCCTCGAGCTGACCTTCTCGGCGGGCGGGCGCACCCGCCAGGCGCACTGGACGGCCGACGTCGAGACCCGCACCGTCTCCCCCGTGGACGACGAGGCCCGCTGGATCAGCGACGAGGACGCCCCGCCCGAGCCCACCCGCACGCGCGGTCGCCTGCAGGCCGTGAAGAGCTCCGTCTACGACCAGGAGGCCGACGGCGATCCGCGCCGCGCTCGCACCTGGCCGCCGCGCCGCCCCGTCGCCGAGGAGCATCCCTCGGTGCTCGAGGACAGCGAGCTCGACGCCCTCAACGCCCGCCGAGGGATGCGCACCGTGCCGCGTCCGGACGACTCCGCGACCGTCTGGTCGGGGCTCGACGAGGGCGTCGAGGAGTCCGACGCCGAGGAGAGCACGGGCCCCCGGCCCGACGACGACGTCCGCGACACCGCACCGCTGCGGTCGGCGACGTCACCGGACACCGACGAGGAGCACGCCCTCGGCGGCACCTCCTCCGACCGGGATCCGGATGCGGAGGCGCTGCAGGAGCACGTCTCCGTCGCCGACGAGCAGGAGGACGACTCCCTCTTCCAGGAGCTCTCCGCCGAGGAGCCCGCGACGGACACGGCCGATTCGGCAGACCCCGAGGCGGAGGACCGCGCTCCCGGCGAGGCCGAGGGCACGACGGCGGAGGAAGCGGCTCCGGCGATCCGGTACCAGGACACGGTCGACCTCACCCCGCTGCCCGGCTTCGACGACGCCTCCGAGGCGGCCGCTCGGGGCGAGGGGTCCGACGACCAGGACAGCTCCGACGGTGCGGCCGGCTCCGACGGGACCGCGAAGCAGGTCCGGAAGTCCTCGCGCCCGAAGAGCAAGCGCGCCTCGATGCCCAGCTGGGACGAGATCGTCTTCGGCTCCAAGCACGACTGAGACGCCGCCGCGTCCTCGCGCGGCGCGGCCGCGGCACCCCCGCACGGTCGAGCGGCCGACGGCCCCGCGCCCGCTCAGGTGCTCGTGCGCAGCAGGGGAACGACCGCCTCCGCCGAGGTGAGCGAGCCGTGCACCCCCACCATGGCGCGCGCCGTCTCCGGACGGCGCGAGTAGTCGTCGACCCCCCAGCGACCGCGGGCGAGGACGAGCACGTCGGCGAGCCTCCCCTCGACGTGGGCGGGGACCTCCGTCCCGGCCGGGGCGAGCAGGCCCGCGCGGAGCACCTGCTCCCGGGTGAGGACCAGGGCGCGCTCCCCCAGCAGCGCCCCCATGCGCTCCGCGAGCTCCTCGACCGCGCCCGCTCCCGGCACCGCGTGCAGGGCGAGGGCGCGCGCCTCCCCCGTCACCTGCGCGAGAAGTCGGAGGATCCGGGGCTGCTCGGAGAGGTCGACGGTGTGTGCGGGCGAGGTGTCGACCATGCCGTGGTCGGCCGTCAGGTGCACGCGTGTGCCCCGCGGCAGGCGTCGCAGCAGCACGCCGACCAGCGCGTCGACCTCGGCGAGCGCGGCGCGCCACGGCTCGGAGTCGACCCCGTGGACGTGGCCGGCGTGGTCGACGTCGTCCACGTGCAGGTGCACGAGCGCGTCCGGTCCGCCGCGGTGGAGCGCGGTGCGCACCGCCTCGACCCGGTCCCCGCGTCCGTGGCCGAGGAACTCCCAGCCCCGGTAGGCGACGCCGCTGAGGTGCGAGCCGGCGTGCTTGGCGGGAGCGACCTGCACGGCGCGGCGGGTCCCGGCCTCGAGCGGCATGGCAGCGGGCATCCAGGCGCGAGGGTCGATGCCCGGCGCCCCGGTGAGCTGGTTCACCGCACGGCCGCTCGCGGGATCGCGCCCCAGGTAGCCGAGGACCCCGTGCTCGAGCGGGGCCAGCCCCGAGTGCAGGGAGACCATGGCGCTCGCCGTGGTGGCCGGGGTGACGGTGCGGATCCGCTCGACGGAGTCCTCGAGCCGGCGCAGGGTCGGGGTGAGCGCCCGGTGCTCGGCGAGGAGGTCCGCGCCCACGCCGTCCAGGAGCACCACGAGGTCGCGTCCCTCCGCCGGCGCGGCCGCGAGAGGGGCGAGCACGTCGAGCAGTCCGGGCCGCTCCCCCGCGGCGAAGGGGGCGGGCAGCAGATCCTGCGGCCAGTCGGGCACGGGAGCGTCGGCCGCGTCCGCCGGCGGGTGCTCAGCCATCGAGCGCGTCGATCGCCTCGACCAGGCGGTCGTGGAAGGCGAGGGCCTCCTCGACGGCGGCGTCGCCGTCGGCCAGGGCGCTGACCCGCAGCGCGAGGTCCGCAGGGGCCGTGGTGCCGGTGTAGCCGTGATCCGCCTGGCAGGAGGGGTCGCCGCAGTCGGCCGGCTCGAGGTCGATGCGCCGACTGCCGTCCCAGGTCACTCCGAGGGTGACCTCCGACTCACGTCCCGTGGCGAGCTGGCCGTCGGTGTCGAAGACCTGGGACAGGCCCGTGGAGGTGATGCGTCGCAGCCGCACCCGCTCCGTCGTGGAGACGACCTGGCTCGGGTTCAGCGCATCGGCCGGATCGTCGTCGAGGTGAGTGATCAGCAGATGCGTCGCGGTGAGCACGACGACGGTGAGATGGCGGCGCACCTCGGGACCGTCGAAGGTGGTCTCGGCGCGCACGAGATGGGTGAGCGCGGGCGCGCCGCGGAGGGAGCGCTCGATGCTGCGCGAGGCGGCCTGCGGGAAGTACCCGGCGGTCTCGAGGTCCTTCTGGAGGTCGGCGGGCAGCGCGGTGGTCATCTGCCCAGTGTCCCACGCGGCGCGGACCCTCCGGGCCTCAGGCACTGGGAGCGCCGGGAGGGCCGGACAGGGTGCGCCGGGCCCCGTCGGTGCGGTTGGGGGCCGGTGCCAGCCGTGCGCCCGCGCCGACCACGGTGACTCCCTGCCGGGCGACCAGGACCGGGTGCAGCTCGAGGGAGGCCAGTTCGGGCAGGTCCTCGGCGAGCAGCCCCAGCCGCACCACGAGGTCGGCGAGCGCGTCGCGGTCCGCGGGGGGCAGGCCCCGGGTGCCGCGCAGCTTCACGGCGGAGGCGGGCGCGTCGACGAGGCGGCGTGCGCCGGTCTCGCTGAAGGGCGGGATCGCGTAGGCGATGTCGTCGAGCAGATCGGTCGCGTCCCCGGCGACGGAGAGGGACAGGACGGGCCCCAGGGAGGGGTCCTCGACGCTGCGCACCACCATCGGCACCCCGGCGGGGGCCATCGCCTGCACCTCGAGCGGGGCGGTGGAGTAGGACAGGTCGCGGCGCATGGCCTGCACGGCGTGGCGCAGCTGGACGGCGTCGGGGATCGCCAACCGCACTCCGCCCAGATCGGCGCGATGGCGCAGCACCGGGTCGGCGCTCTTGAGGGCGACGGGATAGCCGATCGCCGCGGCCTGCACGAGCGCGTCGTCCTCGTCGGCGATCCGCCGGCCCTGCAGGAGGTCGATGCCGTAGGCGTCCAGCAGCGCGGCGAGGTCCTCGCCCCCGACCTCGACCTCCGCGCCGAGGGAGCCGGCCAGCAGGCGGTCGACGATCGTCCGCGCCCGCTCGCGGTCGACGTCGTCGCGACGGGCCGGCTCCTCCCCGTCGGCCTCGGGGCGCAGCGCCGCGTCCAGCATCCCGGAGGCGGCGCGCGTGACCGCGTACGGCGTCGCGTGGACGGGCGGCAGCTGCGGATCGACGCGCACCTGCGCCCGCAGGTCGTCGAAGCGCTCGCTGCCGGTGACGACGCAGACCAGGAGCACCACCTCGGAGTGGCGGGCGACGACCGCCATCTGGCGCAGCACCTCCTCGGCGTCCCCGCCCTGCGCGTCGAGCACCCCGGCGATCACGAGGTCCACGTCCCCGAGCGCCGCCATGGAGGTGAAGGCGCGCTGCACGAGCCGCGGGTCCGGGGAGAGGGGCACGCTGCGGTTGTCGGCCACGACCCGGAGCCCGGCTTGGTCCGCGGCGCCGCGGAGGGAGACGCCGAGCGCGGCGGTGTTCGAGAGGAGCCCGACACGGGGCCCGAGCGGGAGGCCCTGGCGCTCGATGGCGTCGACGACGTCGAGGAGGTGGTCCACTCCCCCGGTCTGGACGACCCCGGCGGAGTCGAGGACCTGGTCGAGGGCGCGTCGCGGGAGCCTCGAGGGGCGCACGTCGTGCCCGGGCGGGAGGTGGGACTCGCTCCCGGGCGGGCGCAGCACGATCAGCGGGGTGCGCCGGGTCAGGCGCCGGGCGATGCGGGTGAACTTGCGGGGGTTGCCCATCGACTCGAGCGCGAGGGCGATCACGCCCACGTCCTCGTCGTCCTCCCAGTGTTGGAGGGTGTCGTTGAGGGAGACGTCCGCCCGGTTCCCGACGCCCACGAACTCGTGCACCCCGATACCGCGGCTGTCGGTGCCGGCCAGCAGCATGGCCGAGAGCGCGCTGGACTGCCCGGCGAGCGCGGCCCGACCCGGCCGCGGCATGTGGGGGGCGAGGGAGAGGCTCAGCGGTGCCTCGCCGGTGCGCAGCATCCCGAGGGAGCCCGGCCCCAGCAGCCGCATCCCGTGGCGTCGGATCCGCGCCACGAGCTCGCGCTGCAGGCTCCGGCCGTCCTCGCTCTCGGAGAAGCCCTCGGTGGGGATCACGACGCTGTGCACCCCGATCGCGGCGCACTCCTCGACGGCCTCGAGGCAGGCCTCGGGCCGCAGGGCGATCACGGCGAGGTCGACGGGCCCGGGCACCTCGGAGATCCGCGCCCAGGCCCGTCGGCCCCGCAGCTCGAGCGCCTCGCGGGAGACGAGGTGCACGGTGCCGTCGTAGCCGGAGCCCTCGAGCGCGCTGAGGAAGCGCCCGCCGACGGAGTCGCGACGCGAGGACACCCCGACCAGGAGCACGGACTCCGGGTGCAGCAGGCGCTCCATGGCGCGCGCCTCGGCGCGGTGCTCGCGCTCCGCCATCACCTCGAGGGAGCGCGCGGTGGGATCGATGCGGAAGGTCACCATCACGACCCCGTCGTCGAGGGTGCGGTCCACGTCGAAGCCCGCCTCGGTGAACACCTTGATCATCTTCGAGTTCTGCGGGAGCACCTCGGCGGTGAACTCGTCGATGCCCCGCTCGCGGGCCGCGGCCGCGAGATGCTCGAGCAGCACGGAGCCGAGCCCGGAGCCCTGACGCGAGTCCGCGACGTTGAAGGCGACCTCGGCGGAGCGGGGACCGACCCGGTCGTAGCGGCCGACGGCGACGATGTCCTCGCCGACGAGCACGATGAAAGCGACCCGGTCCCGATGATCCACGGTCGTGAAGCGGGTCAGGTCCCGCGCGGACAGGCGCGGCATCGGGGCGAAGAAGCGCAGATACCGGGAATGCTCGGACTGGCGCTGGTGGAAGGCCTGCAGCGCCTCGGCATCACCGGGGAGGATCGGGCGCAGGTGCGCGGCGGACCCGTCGCGCAGGGCGATGTCCGCCTCCCAGTGGGCCGGGTAGGCGGGGCCGGCGTCCGTGCCGCCGCGGGCACGCCGTCGCAGGGTCCGCAGGCCGTCGCGTCTGTCCGCCATGGAGCGATCCTAGTCCGCGGCATCATGGCTTTGACGGGATTCACGTCCCGCCCCGGGGCCGTGATCCCGGGATCATGGCCGGTCATGCGCCATGATGTCCCTCATGGCCCGATCACGCAGCACCGCACCGCCCGCTGGGGACGACGCCGTCGACGGGACCATCGTCGACATCGACGTCACCAGCGAGATGGAGTCCTCGTTCCTCGAGTACGCCTACTCCGTGATCTATGCCCGGGCACTGCCCGATGCGCGCGACGGGCTCAAGCCCGTCCAGCGCCGCATCCTCTACATGATGGCGGAGATGGGCCTGCGCCCCGAGAAGGGGCACGTCAAGAGCCAGCGCGTGGTCGGCGAGGTGATGGGCAAGCTCCATCCCCACGGCGACACCGCGATCTACGACGCGCTGGTGCGCATGGCGCAGAGCTTCAACGTGCGCCTCCCGCTCGTGGACGGGCACGGCAACTTCGGCTCCCTCGACAACGGCCCCGCGGCGGCCCGTTACACCGAGGCGCGCCTGGCGAAGGCCGCCCTGCTGATGACGGACTCGCTCGACGAGGACGTCGTGGACCTGGTCCCGAACTACGACAACCAGCTCACCCAGCCCGAGGTGCTCCCCGCCCAGTACCCCAACCTGCTGGTCAACGGGGCCTCGGGGATCGCCGTCGGGATGGCCACGAACATGGCCCCCCACAACCTCGTCGAGACGATCGCCGCGGCCCGCCACCTGATCGAGCACCCGGAGGCGGAGCTCGAGGAGCTCATGCGCTTCGTGCCCGGCCCCGACCTGCCCACGGGAGGGCGGATCGTGGGCCTGGACGGCATCCGCGACGCGTACCGGACCGGCCGCGGCTCCTTCAAGATGCGCGCCACCACCCGCATCGAGAACGTCACCTCGCGTCGCAAGGGCATCGTCGTCACCGAGCTGCCTTACCAGGTGGGGCCCGAGCGGCTGGCGGAGAAGCTGCGCGACGCGGTGCAGTCCAAGAAGGTCCAGGGCATCACCGACTACCAGGACCTCACCGACCGCCACCACGGGATGCGCCTGGTGCTCACCGTCAAGTCCGGCTTCGAGCCCGAGGCGGTGCTCGAGCAGCTCTACCGGTTCACGCCGCTGGAGGAGTCCTTCGGCATCAACAACGTCGCCCTGGTCGACGGCCAGCCGCGCACGATGGGTCTCAAGCAGCTGCTGGAGGTGTTCGTCGCCCACCGCCTGTCCGTCGTGCGGCGCCGCACCGAGCACCGCCTGGAGAGGCGTCGGGCCCGGCTGCACCTCGTCGAAGGCCTGCTGCTGGCGATCCTGGACATCGACGAGGTCATCCAGATCGTCCGCCAGAGCGACGACGCGGAGACCGCCAGGACGCGCCTCATGCAGGTCTTCGACCTCACGCAGGTGCAGGCCGAGTACATCCTCGAGCTGCGGCTGCGCCGTCTGACGAAGTTCTCCCAGATCGACCTGGAGGCGGAGCGCGACGAGCTGCGCGCCGAGATCGAGAGGCTCGAGGAGATCCTGGGCTCCGAGGACGTCCTGCGACGCCTGGTCTCCGACGAGCTCGCCGTCGTCGCGGCCGAGCACGGGGATGCGCGGCGCACCGTGCTGCTGGAATCGGCCTCCGCCCCGGTCGCGAAGGCGGGGGCGGCCCTCGAGGTCGCCGACGAGCCCTGCGGCGTGCTCCTCACCGGCACCGGGCTGATCGCCCGTGTGGCCGGGGAGGGTCCGGTGCAGCGGGAGGGTCAGCGCGGCGCCCACGACGTGATCGTCTCCGACGTGCGCACCACCACCCGCTCCGAGGTGGGCGTCGTGACAGACCGCGGGCGGGTGCTGCGCCTGTCGGTCGTGGACCTGCCCTCCCTCGCCCCGACCGCCTCGGCGCCCTCCCTGGCCGGGGGCACGCGCCTGACGGACCTCGTGGACCTCGGGCGCGACGAGCGGGCGCTGGGTCTGATCCGCCTCGCCGAGGCGGATCTCGCACGCGGCGGCGCGGTCGCCCTGGGCACGCGCACCGGCGTGGTCAAGCGGGTCCAGCTCGACTACCCCCGCACGGACGGCTTCGAGATCATCTCGCTCAAGGACGGGGACGCCGTGGTGGGCGTGGTGGATCTCGAGGACGACGCGGACCTGGACCTCGTGTTCGTCACCTCCGACGCGCAGCTGCTGCACTTCCCCTCCTCGGGCGTGCGACCGCAGGGGCGCGGCGCCGGTGGCGTGGCCGGGATCAAGCTGGCCGCAGACGCGCACGTGCTCTCCTTCGGGGTGATCGACGTGACCGCGCCGGCGGACGTCGTGACCGTGGCCGGCAGCTCGGCGACCCTGCCGCTGCTGCAGACCGGCTCGCTCAAGGTCACCTCGCTCACGGAGTTCCCCGCGAAGGGCCGCTCGACCGCGGGCATGCGCTGCCACCGCTTCCTGCGCGGCGAGGACTCGCTGATCGGCGCCTGGGTGGTGCGTCATCCCGCACGAGCCTCGTCCGAGGCCGGTCAGCCGATCGACCTGCCCGAGCCGACCGGCCGACGGGACGGTTCCGGCACCCCGGTCCCGGTGCCGATCGCCGCCGTCGGCTGAGCCGTGAGCGCGCCCGTCCGGCTCCGCGCCACCGGCGCGACGCGCGCCGAGTCCGCGCATGTCGCGATCGGTCTCGGGGGCGCGCTCGTCGGGCTCGTGGTGGGACTGCTCGCGCTGCGCGGCACCGCGCCGCTGTCCGGAACCGGCTCGATCGGGCAGGTCGCCGCGCTGTCGGTGCTGGCCTGTGGGACGGCGACCACGGCGCTGGTGCTCGTGACCCGCACGGTGCGCACCCTTGCCTGGTTCGGAGCACGACCGCGCTGGCGGCGCGTCCTGGACGTGGCGGGCCTCTCGCTCATCCACGGACTGCTGGGGCTGTTCCTCACCGGGGCGCTGTTCGCGGTGTTCCAGCAGGCGTTCCAGGGGGTGGCGCTGGATCGCTTCGCGGGGACCTTCTGGGTCGCCGCCGCGAGCGGCGCCGCCGCCTACATCACCTCCGCCTCCGTCGCCGCGCTCTCAGGACGCTCGCTGGCCGCGCTGCTGGCCGCCTTCCTCACCGTCGGCGTGCTCGCGAGCGCGCTGAGCGCCCCGGACCCGTACTGGTGGGAGCGCTACTTCTCCGAGCTCGGCGAGGGGCGCGGGGTCTCGAGCGCGACCTTCAACCTCACCCTGCTGCTGACGGGCATCGCGCTGCTGACGGTGGTCGAGTTCATCGCGCACGATCTCGACCGCTGGGCGCGGGCGAGCGGGGAGGACGCCCGTGCCGTGACCGTCGTGCGCGTGCTGCTGACCCTCGTGGGAGTGCTCGTCGCACTCGTCGCGCTGGTCTCCCGGACGGTGAGCGTCTTCTGGCACGACGTGGTCGCCCAGCTGCTGGTGGTCGTCTTCGGCCTCGCCCTGCTGGTGCTGCCGGTGCTGCTGCGCCGACTGCCCGGCGCGCTGATCGCCTTCACGGCCGCGGCCTTCGCGCTGCTGGTCATGGTGATCGTGATGTACCTGGGCCTGGGCTACCTGAACATGACGGCCTTCGAGATGGGGGCGGCGGTGATCGTGTACGTCTGGCTGCTGCTGCTGATCCGCACGGTCTCCGCCGCCGCCGAGGGCCTGCCGGAGGTCGGGCCGTCCCCGGCGGAGCACGGGGGTCCGCAGGACGAGGAGCCCTCCTGAACCGTCGGAGCGCGTGGGACGATGAGACCATGACCACCCAGTCCCAGCCCTCCGCCGACCAGTCCGCCTCCGCGGTCCCCGCCTCCCGGCGACCCGAGGACGCCGCCGCCCGTGACGCGGCCGTCCCGCTGCCCGAGGGCGCGGTCCTCGGGACCGCCCACGGGGTCGACGCCGTGCTCGTCGACACCCCCTCCGCGACCGCCGTGATCCTGCTCGACGGCGCGCACCTGACCAGCTACGTCCCCGCGGGCGGACAGGACCTGCTGTGGTTGAGCCCGACCTCGGGGTTCGGCCCCGGCGTGGCGGTCCGCGGCGGCATCCCGCTGGTGGGTCCCTGGTTCGGTCCGGGCCGCGACCTGGCCCGCACGGTCAAGCACGGCTGGCTGCGCACCGTCCGCTGGGAGCTGGTCTCCGCACGGCGCGAGGGCGACGAGATGGAGGTGACGCTGCGCACCCCGGAGGACGCGATCGCGCTGACCGGCACCGCGGTCTTCCGCATCGGCGCGCGGCTCGACGTGGACCTCACCCTCACCGCCGGGCCGCGGCCGGTCGAGCTCGAGGCGGCGCTGCACACCTACCTCGCCGTCGGCGACGTGCGCGGGATCGAGATCCGCGGCCTCGAGGGCGCGGACTTCCTCGACAACATGCGCGACCTCGCGCCGGACGTCATGCCCGAGGCCCCGCTGCGGCTGACCGCCTCCACCGACCGCGTCGTCGAGGCGGCGGACGAGGTGACGATCGTGGACGGCGGCGCCGCGGACCGCGCAGAGGGCGGGACCTCGGCCCGACGCATCGTCTCGACCCCGCGCGGCACCTCCCGCACCGTGGTCTGGAACCCGTGGGACACGCTCGTGACCTCGATGGCCGACATCCCCGACGAGGACTGGCCCCGCTTCGTGTGCGTCGAGCCGGCGATCGCCAAGGACGGCTTCGTCGCGCTCGAGCCCGGCGCCTCCCACAGGATCGGCGTCACCTACCGCCTCGAGGGCTGAGCACAGCACCTCCCGAGCGCCGCAGGGCCCGGTCGTCCCCCTGGACGACCGGGCCCTGCGCCTCCCCGCCCTCCCCCGGGTTTATTCGCTGGCACGCAGCGGTCCCGGCGTGGTCGACTGCGGTCATGGAGATGCACACGACCTCGACACCGGCCCCTCGCGGAGCCCTCGCGTCGACGTCCGGCACCACGGCATCCCCCGTCCGCGCAGGCGGAGCGTTCACGGCCTGCGCCGTGTCCGGCGGGGGGAGCACCCTCGCCGACGTCGCCCCCGGCGCCCGCTGACCCCGCCGCGCCCCTCGCCGCCACGAGGCGGCCGCCCGGGACGCAGCACCCGACCACGCTGCGCCCCTCACCGCACCACCGCTCGCCGCGTCACGCGGCGGCGCAGCATGCGGTCCCGGCGCCCCTGCCGACGACATCTGCGAGGACGCGAGTCCGCTCGCCGGCAGCGCCCCGCCCCCGCACCGCGCACCGCGCCGCTGCGCGGACATGTGCTGTCCGCGCAGCGCAGAAGACTGACCATCCCGGACTCCCAGGAGAACACCATGACCATCGTCTCGATGCCCACCACCCGCCCCCCGACCGTCGAGGACCTCCCGCAGCTCCTGGACACCGCTCTCGAGGACCCCGTCGCCGAGCGCCAGCTCGATCGGCAGCTGCGCCGCGCGCTGTCCCGCCTCCGCGACCAGCGCAGCGTGCGCCGCGCCCGGTCGGCGCAGAACGCGCGTCGCGAGCACGAGCGCCACTTCGAGCGCGCCCTGCTCGTCGCCGGCCTGCACCACGTGCGCTGAGGCTCGGGCACCAGGCGGACTCCACCCTCGCGGCCCGTCCGGCTCCCCGCCGGACGGGCCGCGCCGCATCCACGCACCCGTCAGTCGGCCGTGCCGCGCTGCACGAGGTCGACGATCACCAGCTCCCTCGGATCGTTCACCCGCACCCCGGCGACGCTGTTGCCCAGTCCGCGGCTGATCACCATGGCGGTCTCCCCCTCCACGTGCACCCCCTCGGTGAGCTCGGGGAACCAGCCCTGGTGCGGTGCGAACAGCGGCCCGATCAGCGGCAGCCGCACCTGGCCCCCGTGCGCGTGGCCCGAGAGCACCAGGTCTGCGCCGTGGCCCGAGTACTGCGCGAGCAGCTCAGGACGGTGGGCGAGCAGCACGGTCGGCCCGCGCACGGGATCGCCCTGCCCCGCCTCGTCGGACTCGGCATCGTCCGGCTCCGGCGCGCCGGACTCCGCCCCGCCCCCTGCGGGCCCGTCGGGTGCCGTCCCGTCGGGACCGGCCGCGCCGGGGTCGTCGAGACCGCGCCGCCCGGCCCCCGGGCCGGTGAGGTCGAGACGGTCCAGCACGGTGCCGGGGTCCTCGGACGTGCCGCCGTCCGCGACGGCGACGATCGGGTCGTCGAGCCCGGCGACGACGACCTGGCGGCCCGAGACCTCGAGGGTCCTCGCCTCGTCGCGAAGGATCGTCACCCCAGCGTCGGCGAGCCCGTCGAGGAGCTCCTCGCGCAGCGAGGAGTGCCCCTCGTGGTTGCCGAGCACGAAGAAGGTCGGAGCGATCTCGTCCAGACGCGCCGCCAGGTCGAGCACAGGGCCGAGGTCCGTGGTGCGGACGTCGATGAGGTCCCCGGTGATCGCGATCAGGTCCACGTCCCGCTGCTCGATCTCGGCGACGATGCGGTCCTGGAAGCTGCCGTGGTCAGCGGCGTGGAGGTCCGAGACCTGGGCGATGCGCAGCCCCCGCCCCTCGGGGGCCGAGGCGACCTGGACCTCGTGACCGGTGACCACCAGCCGCCGATTGTCCCAGAGCAGCCATCCCGCGCCGAGCAGCAGCACGAGGGCCACGACCAGGGCGCCGACGACGAGGCGTCGGCCCCGGGCGTGTCCTGTGCCGGGGCGGCGCGCCGCGACGGAGAGCGGGGCGCTCACCGCACGGTGATGCCGTCGGCCGCCATCGCGGCCTTCGCGTCGCCGATCGTCATCTCCTGGAAGTGGAACACGCTCGCGGCGAGGACCGCGTCGGCGCCCGCGTGGACGGCGGGGGCGAAGTGCTCGGGGCGCCCTGCGCCTCCGGAGGCGATCAGCGGCAGGCTCGTCGCCTCACGGGCCATGCCGATCAGCTCGTGGTCGAAGCCGTCCTTGGTGCCGTCGGCGTCCATCGAGTTCAGCAGGATCTCCCCGGCACCGCGCTCGGTCACCTCGCGGATCCAGGCGATCGCGTCGACGCCGGTGCCTCGGCGACCGCCGTGCGTGGTGACCTCGAACCCGGAGCGGGTGCGGGCCGTGCCCTCGGGGGTCTCGTCCGTGACGCGGCGGGCGTCGATCGACAGCACCAGCACCTGGTTGCCGAAGCGGCGGGAGATCTCGGAGATCACCTCGGGGCGGGAGATCGCGGCGGTGTTCACGCCGCACTTGTCGGCGCCGGCGCGCAGCAGCTGGTCCACGTCCGCGGCGGAGCGCACGCCGCCGCCGACGGTCAGCGGGATGAACACCTGCTCGGCGGTCCGGCGCACGACGTCGATCATGGTCTCCCGTCCCCCGGAGGAGGCGGTCACGTCCAGGAAGGTGAGCTCGTCGGCCCCCTCGGCGCCGTAGCGCGCCGCGAGCTCGACAGGGTCGCCCGCGTCCCGGAGGTCCTTGAAGTTCACGCCCTTGACGACGCGGCCCGCGTCGACGTCCAGGCACGGGATCACACGGACGGCGACACTCATGCGTCGATCCTCTCCAGGTCGAGCTCCTCGGCTCCCTCGATGATGAACTGCTTGCGCGGAGCGACCTCGGAGCCCATCAGCAGCTCGAAGACGGCGCTCGCCGCCTCCGCGTCCTCGATCCGCACCCGGCGCAGCATGCGGTGATGCGGGTCCATGGTGGTGTCCGCGAGCTGGTCCGCGTCCATCTCGCCGAGGCCCTTGTAGCGCTGGATGGGCTCCTTGTACCGCTTCCCGCGGCGCTCGAGGTTCTTCAGCAGCTTGTGCAGCTCGGCCTCGGAGTAGGTGTAGACCAGCTCGTTCTTCTTGCTGCCGCCGTGGACGATCTCGACCCGGTGCAGGGGCGGCACCGCGGCGAACACCCGCCCGGCCTCGACCAGGGGGCGCATGTAGCGATGGAACAGGGTGAGCAGCAGGGTGCGGATGTGGGCGCCGTCTACATCGGCGTCGGTCATCATGATGATCTTGCCGTAGCGGGCGGCCTCGAGGTCGAAGGTGCGGCCGGAGCCGGCGCCGATGACCTGGATGATGTTCGCGCACTCGGCGTTCTTCAGCATGTCCGTGATGGACGCCTTCTGCACGTTGAGGATCTTGCCGCGGATGGGCAGCAGGGCCTGGAACTCGGAGGAGCGGGCGTTCTTCGCGGTGCCGAGCGCGCTGTCGCCCTCGACGATGAACAGCTCCGAGCGCTCCACGTCGTGGGTGCGGCAGTCCGCGAGCTTCGTGGGCATGGTCGAGGACTCCAGGGCGTTCTTGCGCCGGGAGACCTCCTTGTGCATGCGGGCGGCGATGCGGGCGCGCATCTCCGAGACCACCTTGTCGATGACGAGGGCGGCCTGCTCCTTCTCCCCCTTCTTCGTGGAGGTGAGGAAGTCGGTGAGGCGGTCCTCGACGACCTTCGTGACGATCTGGCGGATCGCGGGGGTGCCGAGCACCTCCTTGGTCTGGCCCTCGAACTGGGGCTCGTCGATGCGCACGCTCACCACGGCGGTGAGTCCGGCGAGGGTGTCGTCCTTCTCGATCTTCTCGTTCTTGGCGTTGAACTTCACGCGCCGGGCCTGATTCTCGACCTGCTTGCGCATCGTCTTGACCAGCGCCTGCTCGAAGCCCGTGACATGGGTGCCGCCCTTGGGGGTGGCGACGATGTTCACGAAGGAGCGCAGGGTCGAGTCGAAGTCCGACCCCCAGCGCAGCGCGATGTCGACCTCGCAGGAGCGCTCGACGTCGGTGGAGACCATGTGCCCGTTCCGATCGAGCACGGGGATCGTCTCGGTGTACTCGCCCGTGCCCTGCAGCCGGATCACATCGGTGATCTTCTGATCCTGGGCGAGGTACTCGACGAACTCGCTGATGCCGCCGTCGTACTTGAAGGTGCGGGTCGCCGGCTGGTCCGGATTCGCCTCGGGACGGTGATCGGTCACGGCCAGCTGCAGTCCCGGCACCAGGAAGGCCGTCTGCCGGGAACGGCGGGTGAGGTCGTCGAGGGAGAAGTGGGAGCCCTTGACGAAGATCTGCGGATCCGCCCAGTAGCGCACGCGGGTGCCGGTCACTCCGCGCTTCGCCTTCCCGATCACGCGCAGCTCCGCAGGGCCGTCGGCCGGGCTGAAGAGTGCCTCGGGCGAGGGGTCGCCGTCGTCGGCGAAGACACCGGGGACACCGCGCTGGAAGCTCATCGCGTACGTCTTCCCGCCGCGGTCCACCTCGACGTCGAGCCGGCCCGAGAGGGCGTTGACCACGCTCGCACCCACGCCGTGCAGGCCGCCCGAGGCCGCGTAGGACCCGCCGCCGAACTTCCCGCCCGCGTGGAGCTTGGTGTAGACGACCTCGACTCCGGTGAGACCGGTGCGGGGCTCGACGTCCACCGGGACGCCGCGGCCCGTGTCGCGCACCTCGACGGAGTGATCGGGGTGGAGGATCACCGCGATCGACTCGCCGTACCCGCCGAGCGCCTCGTCGACGGCGTTGTCGAGGATCTCCCACAGGCAGTGCATGAGCCCCCGGGAGTCGGTGGAGCCGATGTACATGCCGGGGCGCTTGCGCACGGCCTCGAGGCCCTCGAGGACCTGGAGGTTGCGGGCGTCGTAGGCGGACTTCTTCGCGGCGGTGGTGGTGGACACCCTCCGGATCCTACGACGAGGGGCGGCCGGAACAGCGCATTCGCCGACCGGGGAGCGCGGCGGCGCGGTCCGGCTCACAGGTCTTTGCGCCCCTGGCGAACCGGGGCCGCGGACGCTCCCTCCGGCGGCGACGCGGGTGCTACAAAGGACCACATGAACCTCACTCTCGAAGCCCCCCGGCTCACGGCCCACGACCGCTGCGACCGCTGCGGCGCCCAGGCGTACGTCAAGGTGCTGCTCGAGGCCGGCGGCGAGCTCATGTTCTGCGCCCACCACGCCCGTGCCCACGAGGACGCCCTGAAGGGCATCGCCTCCGAGGTCATCGACGAGACCGAGCGGCTCCACCTCAAGCCGGAGCCGATCGAGGACTGATCATCGAGGACTGATCGACGTGCTGCGAGGAACGAGCAGCAGGAGACCAGTCGAGACGACACAGGACTGATCGACGTGCTGCGAGGAACGAGCAGCAGGAGACCGGTCGAGACGACACAGCACTGATCCCGCCGGGTGCGGTCGGGCGTCGCCCGCCCCGCTCCCCGCACCTCACCTCGCGAAGGGCGCCCGCCGAGTCGGCGGGCGCCCTTCGTCGTGCTCACCGGGTCCTCGAGCTCCCCGCTCCGTGAGGCGCGCCGGTCCGCCGCACCCGCCAGGTCGTCGTGGGCACCGACCCGTCCGGCGCGCTCGCGCGGACGCCGGCTCAGATCTCCTGGAGCCGCTCGGCGCGGAACGCGTACTCGACCCACGCGGTGCCGCGGCTCTCTCGGGGCTCCCGCGCCCCCGTGGTGCGGAAGCCGAGCCGTTCGTAGAGCGCCCGGGCCGGGGCATTGGTCTCGTCGACGTCCAGGCGCAGGTCGGGACGGCCCATCGCGAGGGCGAGAGTCGACAGGTGGCGCAGCAGCACGGCGGAGACGCCGCGTCCGCGCGCCTCGGGGCGCACCCACAGCGAGACGATGTGCGCGCGGTCCTCGGGGATCTCGTGCTCGGGGGTGTAGCCCTCCGGAAGCAGCGCGATCCCTCCGAGGACCTCGTCCCCGTCCCTGGCCTGGAGGTGGATCCGCGGGCCGGCGATCTCCTCCCGCCACTGTGCCGCGGTGCGGGCGCGCACCTCCTCGGGGTCCGCCCAGAACGCGTCGGGGTCGGCGGCGAGCATCTCCAGTCGCAGCGCACGATGCGCGCGCCAGTCCTCGGCCACGACGCGATGGACCTCGACGTGGTGCGTCCCGACGGGATGCGCTCCTGCGGCAGGCGACGCCTCCTGGTGCGGTCCGACGGGGTCGGATTCGGCGATGCGGAGTCTCGACACGGGCCCTCCTCCTGGTCCCTGACGAGGGCGGGCCCGGGATCCGCGGAGGATCCCGGGCCCGCCCGGCGGTGGTGGCGTCGTGCCCGGATCAGTCCAGGTAGTCGCGCAGCACCTGCGAGCGCGAGGGATGGCGCAGCTTGCTCATCGTCTTGGACTCGATCTGGCGGATCCGCTCGCGGGTCACGCCGTAGACCTTGCCGATCTCGTCGAGCGTCTTGGGCTGGCCGTCCTCGAGGCCGAAGCGCATGGAGACCACGCCGGCCTCGCGCTCGGAGAGGGTGTCCAGCACCGAGTGGAGCTGCTCCTGCAGGAGGGTGAAGCTCACCGCGTCGGCGGGGACGACGGCCTCGGAGTCCTCGATGAGGTCGCCGAACTCGCTGTCGCCGTCCTCGCCCAGCGGGGTGTGCAGGGAGATCGGCTCGCGGCCGTACTTCTGGACCTCGACGACCTTCTCGGGGGTCATGTCGAGCTCCTTGGCGAGCTCCTCCGGGGTGGGCTCGCGGCCGAGGTCCTGCAGCATCTGGCGCTGGACACGGGCGAGCTTGTTGATGACCTCGACCATGTGCACGGGGATGCGGATGGTGCGGGCCTGGTCCGCCATGGCGCGCGTGATGGCCTGACGGATCCACCAGGTCGCGTAGGTCGAGAACTTGTAGCCCTTGGCGTAGTCGAACTTCTCGACGGCGCGGATCAGGCCCAGGTTGCCCTCCTGGATGAGGTCCAGGAAGAGCATGCCGCGGCCGGTGTAGCGCTTGGCGAGGGACACCACGAGTCGGAGGTTCGCCTCGAGCAGGTGGTCCTTCGCGGCGCGGCCGTCGTCGGCGATCATGGTCAGCTCGCGGCCGGCCTTGGTGAGGCGGCCGTTCTTGTCCTTGAGGCCCTCCTCGCCCTTGAGCTTCTGCTCGGCGTAGAGCCCGGCCTCGATGCGCTCGGCGAGCTCGACCTCCTGGGCGGCGTTGAGCAGAGCGACCTTGCCGATCTGCTTGAGGTAGTCCTTGACCGGGTCGGCGGTCGCGCCGGCCGTGACGACCTGCTGCGCGGGGGCGTCGTCCTCGGCGGCGTTGAACACGAAGCCGCCGGACTCCTCGACCTTGCGGTCGCCGGGGGCGGGCTTGGCGGCCGGACCCTCGTCGCCGGTGTCCCCGGCGTCGGGAGCGTCGGCCGGCTCGGTCGCGGCGGGCTTCTTGGCGGTGGTGCGGCGAGCGGAGGAGCTCGCACCGGCAGCCTTCTTCTTGGCAGCGGTCTTGGAGGGCTTCGCGCCGCTCTCGACGGCCTCGTCGGTCGTCGAGGCCGCGGCGCTGGTGCTGTCCTTCGCCGGGGTGGCGGTCTCAGCAGTCTTGGAGGAGGTCACAGAGTTCCTTCTTCCGGCGGCGGCCCGGTGCGGGCGGTCCGCCGCACTCGGGCGATCGGTCTTCTCGGCGCGGCTCACGGTGTGCGCCGCGTGTCGCGTTCCCGGTCTCTACCGCGGAAGGGGCGCACGAAGGCACGGTGCCGTCAAGCCTGAACAGTGTAACGCCCTCCGGGAGCAGGTATTCCCACTCGGGATCGAGGGCTCGTCCCGGAGCGCTCTCCGCACCCGGGAGCGCGGCTCCGGCGGGTCGCGCTCCGGCGCGGCGGACGCGCGGGCTCAGGCGGCGTCGTCGTCCTTCACGGTGAGCACGGGGCACGGAGCACCGAGCACCACCCGGCGTGCGGAGGCGCCGAGGTTGAGCTTGCCGATCGGGGACTTGCGGCGCAGTCCGATGACGACGAGCTCGGCCTGGACCTCCTCGATCGTCGAGAGCAGGAACTCGCCGATCTCGCGGTCGGGGCCTCGGCGCACGGTGACGCCCTCGAGGCTCGCGCCCAGCCCCTCGAGCTCGGCACGCACCTCCTCCTCGGTCGCGGCGGTGGTGCCGCCGCCGGGCACGGCGTGCTGGTGGGCGGCGATGAGCAGAGGTGATCCGCCGCGTGCGGCGTAGCGGGCGCCCGCGCGCAGCGCGGCCCTCCCCTGCGTGGACGGGGCGTACCCCACGACGATGGTCACGCGACGTCTCCTCCCTGTGCAGCGGCGCTGCGGCGCGGTCAGCTTAGTCGTCCAGCAGGTCGGCGATCCACTTCTCCAGTCCGGGGTGGGCGAGGAGGAAGGCGTCGTGCCCGATCGGGGAGCTCGCCACGTGCCACCGGGAGTCCGGGACGTGCTCGGCGATCTCCCGCACGAGCTCCGGGGGGAAGAGGCGGTCGGAGTCGATCGCGACGACCAGGGTCCTGGCCCGCACCCTCCGCAGCGCCGCGGCGGTGCCCTCGCGGCCGCGGCCGACGTCGTGCGTGCTCATCGACTGCGCGAGGGCCACGTAGGAGTTCGCGTCGAAGCGACGTGAAAGCTTCACGGCATGGTGGTCGAGGTAGCTGGTCACCTGGTGCCGACCGCTCCCGTCGAGCGGGTTCTCGGGCCCCTGGGAGCGATTGCCGAAGCGGGTCTCGAGCTCGTCGGCCGTGCGATAGGTGGTGTGGGCGATGCGGCGGGCGATGCCGAGACCGGAGTGGGGCCCCTCCGAGGCAGGCAGGTGGTAGTAGTCGCCCCCGTGGAAGCCGGGGTCGACGCGGATCGCCGCGATCTGCGCGCTGTTCCAGGCGATCTGGTCGGCGCTCGCCCGCGCCGAGGAGGCGATCACCGCGACTCGCTCGACCTGCTCGGGATGGGTGACGCCCCATTCGATCGCCCGCATGCCGCCCATGGAGCCGCCCACGACGAGCGCCCAGCGGGGCAGGTCGAGCACGGCGGCGAGCCGGTGCTCGGCCTCGACCTGGTCGCGGATCGTCACCTGGGGGAAGCGCGAGCCGTAGGGGCGGCCGTCGGGTGCGGCGGAGCTCGGCCCTGTGCTGCCCTGGCAGCCGCCGAGGACGTTCGGGGCGATCACGTAGTACCGGTCGGTGTCGATCGGTCGTCCCGGGCCGACGATCTCCTCCCACCAGCCGGGGGTCGGATGGGAGGAGCTCGCCCCGCCGCGCACATGGGAGTCGCCGGTGAGCGCATGGAGGACGAGCACCGCGTTGCCGCCGTCGGGGGCGGGCGTCCCCCAGGTCTCGTAGGCCATCGTGACGTCCTCGAGCACCTCGCCGCTCTCGAGCCGCAGCGCGCCGATCCCCGCGAAGCGCCGCTCACCCGCGCCGCGCTCGGGCCGCCAGGCGCCGAGCAGGGCGGTGCTCTCGGCATCGTCCCGCGCGACGGTCCCGCCGCCGCTCTCCGCGACGGCCCTGACGTCGGGGCCGCGGTGCTCTCCGAGGAGGGTCATCGGCAGCGTTCCTTCCTGCCCGGCGGTCTCGGCCGCGGGCGCCCGCCTCTCAGCCGCTGGGCCACCAGGCGGGGAGGACGGGGGTGTCGGTCATTCTCGACAGCAAGGGTGCCAGAGTCGAGTCCGGCTCCCGGAGCTGGAGCTCATCGACGAGACGTCCCGCAGTGGCGAAGCGATGGTTCCACCACGCCAGCAGGACCAGCAGTGCGGTCAGCGCCCGCCATGCCGGGCGGGCCGTGCCGCGCGCGCCGGGACCCGCGCCGTCGAGGGCGGCCAGCGCCACGCAGCGCATCTCCTCGAGCAGGACGTAGAGCTCCCCACCTGCACAGACGTCCTCGTGCGGGCGGCGATACGGGTCGCTGACGAGCTCCTGCAGAAGCGTCTCCCGGGCGATCTCCGGCGCGCCGCCGTGCTCCACGAGCTGGGCGAGAAGCTCCCAGTGGAGCCGGTCCACGGCGAGCGCCGAGAGGAGACGCGAGATGTGTTCACACTTCGTCATCCCGGCGGCGGCGGTCAGCTCCGCGGGACGTCGGCGGAGGCCGGCGAGCGCGACACCCGCCTCCGCGAGCAGACGGCCCGGATCGGCGGAGGAGGCGAGGTCCGGAGGCGGCAGTCGCAGGGCGCGGCCGATCTCGTCCAGCAGCGGTTCGGGCATCGCCTCCTGCGGGATCGCCCGCCCCTCGAGGACCGCGCCGGCCGCGGCCCGCGTCGAGGCGAAGTCCCGCAGCGGCCCGGAGGGGATCGATCGCGGCGGCGCGCCCTCGCCGCCGGTCCGGTCCGGGACGAGCTCCCAGCACCGCCCGTCGGCCGCGCCGCGCAGGGTCAGCAGCACGGGCCCCGCGGGGGCGAGCTCCTGCACGGCGCCGCGCAGCAGCTCCCCGGCGCGAGAGAGGACCTCCTGCACGAGCGGCTCGAGCACCCGCTGGTGCCCGTCGCCGATCACGACGAGGGCGTGCACGCCGTCCCCGCCCCGTGTTCGCAGGAGTCCGAGATGGCACCGGAGGTTCTCGGCGCCGCGTGGGGCGAGCAGGTCGTGGAGGGAGGAACGGGTGAGCACGGGCGGGCGGCCTCGGGCGCCCGTGCCGGCCAGGATCAGGCAGTCGGTCGGCGCCTCGTGCAGGCGCAGGCGGGCCTCGGCGAGGAGCTCGGCGGGATCCTCCGCCGCACTGAGGTGGCGGCCGGGGTCGGCGGGGGTGATGTTCGTCGTCATGATCCGACCCTCCGTGATGCGGGGCGTCCGCGGGCGGGACCGTCCCGTCCTGGGGACGAAGGGGGTGTGGGGAGGAACGGTCACCCTGACCGGTGACGCGGGCGCTCCGCCCAGGAGCGCGTGGGAGGATCGCCCCACACTTGCGAAAGGACCCTCGATGACCGCCGCTCCGTCGTTGCCCCCTGCCGACCGCCTCTCCGCGCTCGATGCGCTGCTGGTCTCCCGGATCGAGGCGATCGTGGCCGAGGAGCTCGCCGCGCGCCGGTCCCGACTCGCGCTGATCTCCCCGGAGAGCGCCACGCTCGTCGACGACCTCGCCGCCTTCCTCGAGGGCGGGAAGCTGCTGCGTCCCCGCTTCTGCTTCTGGGGCGGCGTCGCGGCGCTCGGCCGCGAGCCCGTGGCCCGAGAGGTCGACGCGCTCGCCCGCATGGGGGCCGCGATCGAGCTCGTGCAGGCGGCGGCGCTCCTGCACGACGACGTGATCGACCACTCCCCCGTGCGCCGCGGCCGTCCGGCGCAGCACGTGAAGTCGCAGCGCGATCACGAGTCGGCGCGGCTCGTCGGCTCCGCGCAGGAGTTCGGCGTCGCGGTCGCGATCGTCCTGGGGGATCTCGCCCTGTCCTGGGCGGAGCAGGTCGCCGCCGCGGTGAGCGGCGGGGAGGACGGCGTCGCCGCGTCCCGCGCGGAGTTCGAGGCGATGCGCACCGAGGTCATGTCCGGCCAGTACCTGGACATCCTCCATCAGGCCCGCGGCTACGACTCCGCCCCCGATGCCGAGCAGGCGGCGCTGTCGGTGATCCGCTGGAAGACGGTGCCGTACACCGTGCTGCGGCCCGTCCGGGTGGGAGCGGCGCTGATGGGCGCCGACGCGGAGGCGCTCGAGATCCTCTCGCAGTGGGCGATCGAGGTGGGGACCGCCTTCCAGCTGCGGGACGACCTGCTCAGCGTGGTCGGGGACCAGGACGCGACCGGCAAGCCGATCGGCGGCGACATCGTCGAGGGCAAGCGCACCGTGCTCCTGGCCCGCACCGAGGCCGCGGCCGATGCCGCGGGGCGGGAGCTGCTGGAGCGGGTGGTCGGGGACGCCGGGGCCGACGAGGCGGCGGTCACCGCCGTGCACGAGCTCATGGTCACCACCGGCGCCATCGCCTCGGTCGGCGCGGACGTGCGGACGCGCGCCGCACGGGGCCGGGAGGTCCTCGAGGGCGCCCATGGTCTCGGCGACCTCGGCCGGGAGGGGCTCGCCGCCCTCGCCGGGCACGCGACGGACGTCGACTCGCTGCCCGTCTGACCGGTCACGGGCCCGGGAGCCGTCGGGCCGCGCCCTCCGGGGAGAGCGCCGTCGGAGGGCGCCCGCAGGTCAGAGCGCGAGCGCCCGGCGGCGCACCTCGCCGCGCTGACCGCGGCGCAGGTGGTCGATGGGCCGGCCCGGCAGCGAGTCGTCCTCCTCGAACAGCCAGGCCAGCACCTCCGCGTCCTCGAAGCCGCCGTCGCGCAGCACGGTGATCGTGCCGGGCAGGTGCGGGGCGATCGCGCCGTCCTTTAGGAGCAGCGAGGGGACCATCCGCACGACGGGATCTCCGCGGCGGACGGCGACCAGCTGACCCTCCTCGATCAGGCGCCGCACGCGAGAGACCTCGACGTCGAGGTGCTCGGCGACGTCGGGGAGGGTGAGCCAGTCGGTGATGAGGGAATCCAGGTCGTCCACGGGACCAGAGTGCCACGGCACCGACATCGAGCGCATCCGCCTCGCGGGGGTCGTGCGCGTCACTGTGTCGCGCAGCGCGTGTGTCGTTCCCCGTCCGGGAGGGTCCCACGGCCTAGATTCAGTCTCGTGAGCTCGGCGACGTCGACTTCCCCCGGCATCAGCCTGCTCCTCGACGACCGTTATCGGGTCGAGGAGCCGATCGCGCGCGGCGGAATGGCGACCGTGCACCGCGGCCATGACGAACGGCTGGACCGCGTCGTGGCCCTGAAGATCATGCATCCCCACCTCGCGATGGACGAGGACTTCCGCCGCCGCTTCGGGCGCGAGGCGCGCGCGGCCGCGCGCCTCGCCCACCGCAACGTGGTGGGGGTGTTCGACCAGGGCGAGGACGAGGACCGCATCTACCTCGCGATGGAGCTCGTCGAGGGCGAGACGCTGCGGGCACGGATCGTCGAGCGCGACCGCCTCACCGTCGGCGAGTCCCTCGCGATCACTGCCCAGGTGCTCGCGGCGCTGGTCGCCGCCCACGACGCGGGGATCGTGCATCGCGACATCAAGCCCGAGAACATCCTGCTGGACCAGCAGGACGCCGTGAAGGTCGCGGACTTCGGGCTCGCCCGCGCGATCGGTACGAACAACTCCTCCACCGGCGCCGCGCTCCTCGGCACCGTCGCCTACATCAGCCCCGAGGTGGTCACCCGCGGCGAGGCCGACGAGCGCAGCGACCTCTACTCGCTCGGCGTCGTGCTCTTCGAGATGCTGACGGGCCGGCAGCCGTTCCTGGGCGAGCAGCCCGTGCATGTCGCCTTCCAGCACGTCCACGACGACATCCCCGCCCCCTCGACGCTCGTCTCCGGCATCCCCCGGCAGCTGGACTCGCTGATCACCTGGGCCTGCGCCCGCACGGTCGAGCAGCGCCCGGCCTCCGCCGCGGACCTGCTGCGGGCGGTGCGCGAGCTCGCCGGGACGCTTCCCGCTGCGGTGCTGGAGACCCGGCCCGAGCCGATCGAGCCGTCCGAGACCTCGGACGTCCCGCGCCCGACCGCCTCCCTCGACGAGGTCGCGGCCGATCTCGTGCGGGGGCCGCGGGTCTTCGCGCCGCGGGGCGGGACCGGGAGCGACGAGACTGACGGGTCCGGCGGGTCCGGCGGGTCCGCGGGCGACGACACGTCGGCCGATGAGTCCGCCGATGCCTCCCCCGACGCCGCGAGCGACGCCCCGGCCGAGGACACGCCGCCCGAGGGCTCCCCCGCCGAGGAGGAGGAGACCTCCCGCAGCCTCGTCCTGCGCGCCCCCCGCGCTCGGCGCGGACGCCACCTGCCGCCCGGGATCCGGCACCGGTCCCGTCCCATGGCCATGCTCGCCCGGCTGTGCCTGGTCGCCGTGCTGCTCGGCGGGGCCTGGACCGGGACCGCCTGGTACCTCGACTCAGGACCCGGTGCGGACCGCACCGTCCCGCTCGTCAGCGGCACCCCGCTCGAGGACGCCGAGGCGGAGCTCTCCGCCTCCGACCTCGCGGTGCGGACCCAGGAACGCTTCGACGACAGCGTCCCCGCGGGGCACGTGATCTCCGCGGAGCCCTCGACGGGCACCACGCTGAAGAAGGGCGGCGAGGTCCACCTCGTCGTCTCCAAGGGCGTGGAGACGTTCCCGGTCCCCGCGCTCGAGGGCACCGGGGTGGAGGATGCCCGGACCCAGGTCGAGGCTCTCGGCCTGCAGCTCGTCGAGGACGATCCGGAGTACTCCGAGACCGTCCCCCAGGGTGTCGTCATCTCCCAGTCCGCGGAGGCCGACGCGCTGCCCGAGGGCGGGGAGGTGCACGTGGTCGTCTCCCAGGGCCGACAGCCGCTGACCGTGCCCGATCAGACCGGGGCCCCGGCCGCCTCCGCCCGCTCGACCCTCGAGGCCGCGGGCTTCCGCGTCACCGTCGAGGAGGCGCACTCCCCGACCGTGCCGAAGGGCTCCGTCATCTCGCAGTCACCCTCCTCCGGGTCGCTGTACCGGGGCGACAGCGTGCACATCGTCACCTCGCTGGGCCCGGAGATGGTGACCGTGCCCGACGTCTTCCGCAAGCCCGAGGCCGAGGCGCGCTCCGCCCTCGAGGCGGCCGGCTTCCGGGTTGAGGTCGTGCACGACAAGGGCGATCCGGTCTTCGGCCAGGTCTACGAGCAGACCGCAGCCGCGGGCAGCGAGCTGGCCAAGGGCTCCACGGTCACGATCAAGGTCTTCTGAGCCGCACCCGCGTGCCGCGACGCCCTCGCACGAGGACGGTGCCGGCCCCTGCGGGACCGGCGCCGTCGTCGATGTCGCACGGCCGTGTCGGTCAGCGACGCGAGAGCATCTCCGCGACGAGGAAGGCGAGCTCGAGGGACTGCTGGTGGTTCAGCCGCGGGTCCACGAGCGTCTCGTAGCGCCGGGTGAGACCCTCCTCGTCGATCTCCCCGGTGCCGCCGAGCACCTCGGTGACGTCGTCGCCGGTGAGCTCCATGTGCAGTCCCGCCGGGACCGTGCCGAGCTCCTGGTGCACCTCGAAGAAGCCCACGACCTCGTCGAGGATGTCCTCGAAGCGTCGCGTCTTGTACCCGTTGGACGAGGTGATCGTGTTGCCGTGCATCGGATCGGTGACCCAGGCGACCTGCGCCCCCGCATCCCGCACTCCCGCGACCAGCGCAGGGAGCCGATCGCGGATCTTCCCCGCTCCCATCCGGGTGATGAAGGTCAGGCGACCCGGCTCGCGCTCGGGGTCGAGCCGGTCGATGAGCCGCAGCGTGTCGTCGAGCGATGCGTCGGGACCGAGCTTGACGCCGATGGGGTTGCGCAGGCGGGCCATGAAGTCCACGTGGGCGCCGTCGAGCTGTCGGGTGCGCTCGCCGATCCACAGGAAGTGGCCCGAGCATCCGTAGATCTCCCCCGTGCGGGAGTCGATCCGGGCGAGGGCCTCCTCGTAGTCCAGCAGCAGCGCCTCGTGGGAGGCGTAGAACTCGACCACCTTCAGCGCGTCGAAGTCCGCGCCGATCGCGTCCATGAAGCGCACAGCCTTGTCGATCTGCCCTGCCAGCTCCTCGTACCGGTCGTAGCCGACGCCCGAGGAGGTGAAGCCGCGGTTCCAGGAGTGGACCTCGCGCAGGTCGGCGAAGCCGCCGTTCGTGAAGGCGCGCAGCAGGTTCAGCGTGGAGGCGCTGGTGGTGTAGGTCCGCCACAGGCGGCGCGGGTCGGGGATCCGCGACTCCTCGGTGAAGGCGTGCTCGTTGACCGCGTCGCCGCGGTAGGTGGGCAGGGTGAGACCGTCGCGGGTCTCCTCGTCGGCGGAGCGCGGCTTGGCGAACTGGCCGGCCATCCGGCCCATCTTCACCACCGGCACCGAGGCGCCGTAGGTCAGCACGGCCGCCATCTGCAGGATGGTGCGGATCTTGTTGCGGATCCGGTCCGCGGTGGAGTCCGCGAAGGTCTCGGCGCAGTCGCCGCCCGCCAGGAGGAAGGCCTCGCCGCGCGCGGCCGCGGCGACCCGCTCGCGGAGCACGTCCACCTCGCCGGCGAACACCAGCGGCGGTGCGGCGCGGAGGTCGTCGAAGACCCGGGCGCGCGCGCTCTCGTCGGGCCAGACGGGCTGCTGCACGCGCGGGTGCTCGCGCCAAGCGCCCAGCGCCGCCAGGCCGTCATCGGCCGAGGACAGCGAGAAGTCGTGGGCGCGGGCAGGGGCGTCGGGGCTGAATTGAGTCACGCCGACAGGGTAGCCAGTTCCGCGTCGGCGCGTGGTGCGCGACCGGCCCACGGCGCACCCCGCCTCGGACCGGCCACGGGCAGGCAGCGGGGGCTCTCGGACGCGCGGCGGCGAGCATCTCCCCGGGAGGGGCGCCTGCCCCCGCTCAGCGCCGGCGAGGGGAGCCGCCCCTCTCCCCCGCCGCGGCCTGCTCCGCACGCAGGCGCCGCTTGACGTCGCTCGCGTACTCGTCGACCCGCTCCTGCCCCGAGAGCGCGGCGATGCGGTCCATCACCTCATCGGTCACGGCCCGGAGCAGCGTCGCCTCGTCGGCACCCGCCTGTCGGGCGACCACCTCGGAGACGAGCACCGGCGTCCCGACCTCGACGTGGATCCGGGGGCGTCGGCGCGGCAGGTACGTCCGGCCCTGCTGCGCCTCGAAGGCGCCGATCATCGCGACCGGGACGATCGGTGCGCCGGTCGCGAGCGCGAAGCGGGCCACTCCGGTCTTGCCGCGGTGCAGCCGGCCGTCGGGGCTGCGGGTCCCCTCCGGGTAGATGCCCAGCACGTCGCCGCGCGAGAGCACCTCGATCCCCGCCTCGATCGCGGAGCGCGAGGCGCCGCCGCCGCTGCGGTCCACGGGCATGACGCGCAGACCCCGCATGATCGCGCCGAGCAGCCGCGCGATCGGCGAGCGGCCGGAGAAGATGTCGGACTTGCCCAGGAAGTGCACGCTGCGCCGCACCTGGGCGGGCAGGAACACGGTGTCGGCGTAGGTCAGGTGGTTCGAGGCGAGGATCACGGGGCCCGTCGCGGGGATGTTCCCCCGGCCGCTGATCGTGGGGGCCCACACGGCCCGCATCAGCGCGCGGGCGAAGGGCTTCGCGATCTCGTACAGCACGTCGGCTCTCCTGCAGGCGGACGAGGGCGGGGCGAGGATGCCCCGGGGCGGATGCGGATGCGACGATGTCCCCATGGCGTTCAGCGAACTGTCCCGGCCGTGGCGCGCGCGGGGTCACTCTAACCCGCGCGGCGGGCTTCTCCTGTGCCACGGGTTCACGGGCACGCCGCAGTCGCTGCGCCCCTGGGCCGAGCACCACGCGGCGCTCGGATGGGAGGTCGAGCTGCCGCTGCTGCCGGGGCACGCGACGAGCGAGCGCGACCTCGCGGCGACCTCCTGGCAGGACTGGTACGGCTGCGTCCGGGAGGCGGCGCTGGAGCTGTCCGACGAGCTCGGGCCGATCGCGGTGGGCGGGCTGTCGATGGGCGGGAACCTCGCCCTCGCACTCGCCGAGGACGAGGAGCTCTCCGGGGCGATCGCCGCCGTCGTGGCGGTCAATCCCGGCATGACGCTGCCCGCCGCGGCCCTCGCAGCCGACGTGATCGCCCCCGTCGTGCGCACCCTGCCCGGGATCGGCTCGGACATCGCCCGCCCCGGGGCCCGGGAGGAGGCCTACGAGAGGATGCCCGTGCGCGCCGTCGGGCAGCTGCGGCGGCTGTTCCGTCGCACGCGGGAGGGGCTCGGCGCCGTCGAGACGCCGCTGCTGCTGGCGACCTCTCGCATCGACCACACCGTGCCGCCCCCCGACAGCGACCTGATCGCCGCCCGCGTGCGCGGGCCCGTCGAGCGCCTCTCCCTCGCGCGCAGCCACCATCTCGCACCGCTCGACCACGACGCGCCGATGCTCTTCGAGGCCTCGGCCCGGTTCCTGGGGACCCACGTGCCCGCCCGCGAGGTCGCGCCGTGAGCGGCCGCACCCCGGATCCGCGGGACGTCGACGCCGAGTTCACGCGGATGATGCGCGACGAGGGCCTCGTGCTCGGTCCCGGGGAGGCGCCGCGAGAGCCCGCGGCCCCGGAGCCCCCGGACGAGGAGCCGACCTTCGGATCGGAGCCGGCCGACGAGCCGCCGAGCGAGGAGTCCCGTCGGCGGGCCCGCGCCGCTCATCCGGCCCTCGGTCCGCGGGACGCCCTGCCGCGGGAGCTCGACGACGACGAGGTGCTCTACGGCGATTTCGACCCGCCGGATCCGGACCTCCCCCAGCCCTCCTCCGCCGTGCTGTGGTCGTGGACGGCGATGCTCGGCGGGTTCGTGCTCCTGCTCGCCGCGGCCCTCTCCTCCGCTCTGCCGTCCGTCCTCGGCTGGGCGGGCGGCGCCGCGGCGCTCGGCGGGATGGTCTCGCTCCTGCTGCGTCTGCCGCGCCGTTCCCGCGACGAGGGGGATGACGGCGCCGAGCTCTGACAGCCCTTCCGGGGGTCGTCCTGCGCGGACACCGGCGACCCAGGACGGTCACGATCTCGCGATGCCCTCCGGCGTCGCCCGGAGCTCGTCCTCGCGATCGGGATCGTAGGACTGGTCGACCACTGGATCATGCGCTGCGCGGTGGACGAGCGCAGCGCGGGAGGAGCGTCAGGAGGCGGCCAGGTGCCCGGGAGAACGCGACCGGGACGACGAGCGGCCCGGGACCCGTCACGGGGCGATCCGGGCCGGTCCCGGCAGGCCGCCGCACCCTCGATCAGCGAGCGAGATCCGCGGCGCCGACGATCCCCGCCCGGTTCCCCATCCCGGCGAGCACGAAGGGGACGAGGGGGCGGTGCGCGCGGGCGGTGAGGCTCGCGGCGAAGGCGTCACGGGCGGGGTCCAGCAGCAGGTCGCCGGCGGCCGAGACCCCGCCGCCCACGACGATCACGTCGGGGTCCAGGAGCGCCGCGATCGTCGCCGCGCCGCGCCCCAGCCAGCTCCCGATCTCGGCGATGAGCTCCCGCGCGCCGGGATCGCCCTGCTGGGCCAGACGCGTCACGAGGGGGCCGTCGATCGCGCGCCGATCCCCTCCCGCGGCCTGCACGAGCGGGCCCAGGAGCGGGTCGCCGCTCGCGGCGCGGCGCGTGGCGGCACGCACGAGCGCCGTGCCCGCGGTGTACTGCTCGAGGCAGCCGCGCAGCCCGCACCCGCACCACTGCCCGTCGGGGACCGCGGTCATGTGGGCGACCTCGCCCGCGAAGCCGCCGCCCCCGCGCAGGAGCACCCCGTCCATCACCGCCGCACCCCCGAGCCCGGTGCCGACCGTGAGCATCAGCATGTGCCGCGACTCGGTCGCCGCGCCGAAGCGGAACTCCGCCCAGCCGGCCGCGTTCGCGTCGTTCTCGACGACGACGGGGAGCCCGGTCAGGCGCTCGAGCTCCTCGGCGAGGGGATGGTCGCGCCAGGCGAGGTTCGCCGCGAAGGTGACGGTGCGTCGGTCGGCGCCGATGAACCCGGCCGCGCCGACGCCGATCCCGCCGACCCGGTGCTCGCCGCGCAGCTCCGCGACCGCGTCGGCGACCGCCGCCTCGAGCAGCGCCGGATCGGTCGCCGGAGTGCTGCGCGTGGTCGCGGCGATGATCTCGCCGTCCTCGTCCACGACGCCCGCCGCGATCTTCGTGCCGCCGATGTCGACTCCGATGGAGAGCATCCGTTCCCTGCCTCGTTCCCCTGGGCGCGCCGCGCGCGACCGGTCGGCGCGCTGCTGTCGGGGCCCATCGTAGTGGCCCCCTGCCGTAGACTCGGCGGGACCCCACCAGCGCTTCCGGTCAGGTCGTCCGGTACGCCGGTCACGTGCACCCAGCCGGATCGAAGGAGATTCGATGAAGCAGTTCACCACGCCCCCGCAGCACGAGAGCAGCCCCGAGGAGAACACGACGGACCTGCTGCTCGGGCGCCTGCGCTCGCATCCCTCCGTGCCGATCTACGAGCTGGTCCAGGACGACGGCGGCTACCGCCCCCTGAGCACCGCCGACTTCGTCGAGGAGGTCAGGGCCGTGGCGAAGGGGCTGATCGCCTCGGAGGTCGCCGAGGGGGACGTCGTCGCGGTCCTCTCCCGCACGCGCTACGAGTGGGCGCTCGTGGACTGGGCGGTGTGGTGGGCCGGCGGGGTCAGCGTCCCGATCTACGAGACCTCCTCCCCCAGCCAGATCCAGTGGATCGCCTCGGACTCCGCCGCGCGCTTCGCCGTCGTCGAGTCCACCCGCCACAAGGAGGACATGGAGTCGGTGCGCGGCGAGCTGCCCGAGCTGCGGCGCATCGGCGTGCTCGAGGACGGCATCCTCGAGGACCTCAAGCAGCGCGGCGCCGAGGTCACCGACGAGGAGCTCGAGGCCCGCCGCACCGCGCGACGCCTCGAGGACGTCGCCACGATCATCTACACCTCCGGCACGACGGGTCGCCCCAAGGGCGCCGAGCTCACGCATGCGAACTTCGTCGACACCACCCGCAGCGCCGTGACCCTGCTGGGCGACCAGGTGCTGCCGCCGGGCTCGCGGCTGCTGATGTTTCTGCCCCTGGCCCACGTCTTCGCGCGCCTGATCACGGTGCTCGCCGCGGCCTGGCCCGTCACGACCGCCTTCACCCCGGACACCAAGAACCTGCTGCCGGATCTCGCCGCCTTCAAGCCCACCTTCCTGCTCGCCGTGCCCCGCGTCTTCGAGAAGGTCTACAACGGGGCCGAGGCGAAGGCGATCGCCGGGGGCAAGGGCAAGATCTTCGCCGCCGCCGCGCAGACGGCGATCGACTACTCCACGGCCCTGTCCGCCGGGAAGGTGCCGCTGACCCTGACGCTCAAGCACAAGCTGTTCGACAAGCTCGTCTACGGCACCCTTCGGGGAGCGATGGGCGGTCACGTGAGCTGGGCGGTCTCCGGCGGCGCCCCGCTGGGGGCGCGGCTGTCGCACTTCTTCCGCGGCATCGGGGTGACCGTGCTCGAGGGCTACGGCCTCACCGAGACCACGGCCCCGATCAGCGTGAACCTCCCCTGGAACGTGCGCCCCGGCACCGTCGGCCCGCCCCTGCCCGGCTCCTCCGTCGCGATCGACGACGACGGCGAGCTGCTGGTCAAGGGCGTGATGGTCTTCAAGGGCTACCACAACAACCCCGAGGCGACCGCCGAGTCGATGAAGGATGACTGGTTCCGCACCGGGGACCTGGGCGCCCTCGCGGAGGACGGCTCGATCACCATCACCGGACGCCGCAAGGAGGTGATCGTCACCGCCGGCGGCAAGAACGTCTCCCCGGCCCAGCTCGAGGACCAGCTGCGCTCCCATCCGCTGGTGAGCCAGTGCGTGGTGATCGGCGACCAGAAGCCCTTCGTGGCCGCGATCCTGACGCTGGACGCGGAGATGCTCCCCACCTGGCTGAAGAACAACGGGATGCCCGAGATGAGCATCGCCCAGGCCGCGCAGGACCAGAAGGTCCGCGCCGAGCTGCAGCAGGTCGTGGACCGGGCGAACCAGTCCGTCTCCAAGGCCGAGTCGATCCGCGCCTTCGAGGTCATCGACACGGATTTCACCGAGGAGAACGGGTATCTCACCCCCTCGCTGAAGCTCAAGCGCAACGTGGTGGTGAAGGACCTGGCCCCCGTCATCGACGCGATCTACTCGGCGCCGAAGCCGACGAGCTGATCCGCGCGCCGCGGACCCGCCGACGCGGAGCCACGGGCCCCGGCACCCCTCGGGTGCCGGGGCCCTCGCGCGCCGGTGCCCGCTCGGCGGGCGGCCGGATCGGCAGGCGACCGGATCGGGGCCGCAGGCCCGGCCCCCTCGGATGTCGGGGCACCGTCGTAGCCTGTCCCCCATGCCCGCCCGCCGCCAGCTGAGCTTCGACGACCTCGGCACGCCCCTCGCGGAGGCGACGCTCGTGGTGGTCGACCTCGAGACGACCGGCACGAACCCCGCCTCGGACGCGATCACCGAGATCGGCGCGGTGAAGGTCCGCGGCGGCGAGGTGCTCGGCGAGTTCCGCACCTTCGTGGACCCCGAGCGCCCGATCCCCGCCTACATCGCCTCCCTCACCGGGATCACGGACGCCACCGTGCGCGGGGCGCCCTCGATCCGGACCGTGCTGCCGATGTTCCTCGACTTCGCCGGGGCCGATGCGGCGCTCGTGGCGCACAACGCGCGCTTCGACATCGGCTTCCTCCGGGCCTGCGCCGCCGAGTGCGCCGTGGAATGGCCCGCTCCGACGGTGCTGGACACCCTCGCCCTCGCCCGCATCGTCTTCCGTCGCGACGAGGTGCGCGATCACAGGCTCTCCACCCTCGCCGCACACGTCGGCGCGACGGTCACCCCGGATCACCGTGCGCTCTCGGACGCGCGCGCCACCGTCGACGTGCTCCACGCGATCATCGCCCGGCTCGGCCCCACGGGCGCCTCGACGCTCGAGGACCTCTCCTCGGCGCACCGGCGCGCCACCCCAGTGCAGCTGCGCAAGAAGCACCTCGCGGCCGATGTCCCCCCGGTCCCCGGCGTCTACCAGTTCCTCGACGCCGCAGGGGCGGTGCTCTACGTCGGCACCTCGAGGAACGTGCGCTCCCGGGTGCGCACCTACTTCACCGCGAGCGAGACGCGGCGCGCAGTGCTGGACATGCTGCCGCGCGCCGAGTCGCTGCGCGTGATCGAGTGCGCGACGCCGACCGAGGCGGCGGTGCGGGAGCTGCGGCTGATCGCGAAGGAGAAGCCCCCTTCGAACCGGCGAGGACTGCGGCCGGAGGCGGCGCACTGGCTGCGGCTGGGCCCGCCGGCCGAGGGCCTGCGCGGAGCCCGTCTCGCCCGGGAGGAGTCGGACGGCTCGGCGCAGATCGGACCGCTGGCCTCCCGTCACGACATGCAGCCCCTGCGGGGCCTGCTCACGGACGCCGTGATGGGGCGCGGCGCGAGCCTGTCCCGCGCCGCCGCCGGGCCCGATGCGCCGTCGGACGGCCATCACGAGCGACTTCGGCGGGCGATGCTCTCCGACCCGCGTGAGGTCCTCGACCATGCCGCCTCCCGGCTGCGCGCCCATGCCGATGCCGGTCGGTACGAGGAGGCGGAGTCGCTGCGGCGGCTGGTCGGCTCCTATCTCGACGCGGCGCGGCGCGCGGCCCGCCTGCGAGCGCTGGCGGAGGTGCCCCTGCTGATCGCGGCGCGGCCGAGCACCGAAGCGGTGATCGGCGGGCGCGGCTGGGAGCTGCTCGCGGTGCGCGGCGGTCGCTTCTCCGGCACCACCCTGGTCCCCGCCGCGAAGGACCCCCTGCCCTTCGCACGCTCGCTGGCGATGACCGGCAGCGGCGAGACGGAGCTGGCCGCGCCCCTGTGCCAGGGCTATCACCAGGAGGCCGAGATCCTGCTGGGCTGGCTAGAGGGCGACGGGGTGCGCACCGTGCTGTGCGAGGGCGCGTGGCGCATGCCCGCCCGCGCCCGCTTCGACTCCGCGCATCTCGCCCGGCGCTTCGCCATGACCTCGGTCCCGGCGGGGGCATAGGCTCTCGGGGAAGCCACCCGGCGCCCGCGGCGCCCAGCGAAGGAGAAGCCATGATCACCGCCATCGTCTCGATCGTCGTCGACCCCAGCCGCATCCCCGAGGTCGCCGAGGCGATCGTCGACATCGACGGCATCGAGCAGGTGTACTCGGTCACCGGCGACGTGGATCTCATCGCCGTGGCGCGCGTGCGGGATCACGAGGACCTCGCCGGGGTGATCGCCGGCTCGCTCAGCCGGGTCGAAGGCGTCCTGGACACCACCACGAACATCGCCTTCAAGACCTACTCGAAGCGCGACCTCGACGCCGCCTTCGACCTCGGCCTCGACGGCTGACCGGGGCCGCCGCCCGCCACGGTCGCCCGGAGGACGATGCCGCACGCGGCGGCGAGCGGTCGGCGGCGGGCCTGCGTCCGTCGGTGCCCGGCTCGGCTCAGCCGTTCGCGGCCAGGGACTCCTGGGAGGCGGCCGCCCACCGCTGCAGCAGCGCCGCGGGGGCCCCGCCGTCGAGCGCCGCGGTCACCTCGGCGTGCGCCGCGCCGAGACGGTCCTCGAAGCCGTTCCCCGAGTCCTGACCGATCCCGTCGTGCGCGAGGACGCCTGCCGCGGCGTTGAGCAGCACCGCCTCCCGGATCGGACCCATGCGGCCCTCCCGCGCCCCCGCGTAGAGGTCACGAGCGACCTGCGCGTTCTCCTCGGCGCTGCCTCCGCGCAGGGCGTCGTGGGAGCTGCGGGGGATCCCCAGCAGCGCCGACGGGTCCAGCACGTGGGTGCGGACCTCCCCGCCGCGCACCTCCCACACGTCGGAGGGGGCGCTGACCGTGAGCTCGTCCAGGCCGTCCTGCCCGCGGAAGACGAGCGCGCTCGTGCCGCGGGAGGCGAAGACCCCGGCGACCGTCGGCGCGATCGACGCCTCCGCGACGCCGACCGCGCTCGCGAGCGGCCGTGCGGGGTTCGTGATCGGGCCCAGGATGTTCATCACCGTGGGGATGCCCAGCCCCTTGCGGGCCTCGGCGGCGAAGCGCATCGAGGGATGGAACACCTGGGCGAAGAGAAAGGTCATCCCGACCTCGCCCACGAGACGCTCCACCTCGGGAACCGGCAGGTCCAGCCGCACGCCGAGCGCCTCGAGAACATCGGCCGAGCCCGAGCGGGAGGACGAGGCCCGGTTGCCGTGCTTGACGACCGTGCGACCGGTCGCCGCGATCACCACCGAGGCCATCGTGGAGATGTTGACGGTGTGCGCGAGGTCGCCGCCGGTGCCGACGATGTCCACCGCGTGACGCTCCGCGGCGACGGGGCGCGCGTGGGCGACCATCGAGTCCGCGAGAGCCTCGAGCTCCTCGCTGCTCACCCCCTTGGCCTGGAGCGCGACGAGGAAGCCGGCGACCGGCACCGGGCCCGCCTCGCCGGTCATGATCTCGTCCATCGCCCAGGTGGCCTCGTCGCGCTCGAGGCTCTCCCCGCGCACCAGGCGCGCGGTGATCCGGGACCAGGTCGGGCTCTGCTCGCTCATCCCCCGATCATCGCACCTCGCCGGGGGGTGATCGTCGGACTGGTCACGGATCGGATCACGGAACGGTCACGACTGCCCCACATGGCCGGTCACCTGGGCGTATCGACGCGTGTCCTGGTTCGTGACAGGCCGTCAGGAGGGCTATGCTGGCACGGTCCGCCCGGGGCGCAGGCCCCGCGATGTGCTCGGTCGTCGTGAACCGACACACCGAATCTGACGACACGACATAATGGTGACGTGACTACTGCGACCCTGCCTGAGCGCTCCACCCCCGCTGCCGCCCCGGCGGTCGGCCGCCCGAACCCGACGCAGATCGGCACCCTCGTCTGGCTCGCCAGCGAGCTCATGTTCTTCGGCGGCCTGTTCGCGATGTTCTTCACGCTGCGCTCGATGGCGCCGGAGACCTTCTCAGAGGGGCAGTCGCACTTCACCCACGGCTTCGCCCTGCTGAACACCTCGATCCTGGTCTTCAGCTCCGTCACCTGCCAGATCGGCGTGTTCGTGGCCGAGGGGCGCTTCCCCTGGGGCCAGCCCTTCCCTCCGCGCAAGCGCCGCACGGGCTCGATCTTCAACATCGCCGGCTGGGGCATGATCGAGTGGTACACGGTCACCTTCGTGCTCGGCGCGATCTTCGTCTCGGGCCAGGCCTACGAGTACACCGAGCTCGTCCACCACGGCGTGACGCTGTCGAGCTCGCCGTTCAGCTCGATCTTCTACCTCGCCACCGGCTTCCACGGCATCCACGTCGTCGGCGGCCTGATCGCGTTCCTGATGGTCCTGATGCGCGCCTACGTGGCGGAGAAGTTCACGGCGCACGAGCAGGTCTCCGCGATCTGCGTCTCCTACTACTGGCACTTCGTCGACGTCGTCTGGATCGTCCTGTTCTTCGTCGTGTACATGCTCGACCCGATCCTCACCGGCGCCTCCTCCGGCCATGTGGTCCCGGTCGACTTCGACTGGACGATCTTCTGATCCGCGCAGCGGCCCCCGGGCCCCACCGCACCCCCGAACTCCTGCCCCTCCCCGTCCGTCCCCTCCACGAATCGAGGTCCGAACCGTGAAGGCTCTCGCCGCACGTCGCCATCACCCGATGGCGCTACTCGTGATCCTGCTGCTCGCGCTCGTCGCGACCGGCGGGCTGTACGCGGCCCTGCAGCCGCAGACGGCCCAGGCCGAGGCCTACACAGACAGCGACGTCGAGGCCGGACAGGCGCTCTTCCTCGCCAACTGCGCGACTTGCCACGGTCGGGACGCCGCGGGACAGACCGACCCCGACGGCCAGACCCTCGGGCCCTCCCTCATCGGCGTGGGCGCCGCCGCCGTCGACTTCCAGGTCGGCACCGGCCGCATGCCCATGCAGCACTCCGGTGCCCAGGCCCGCGAGAAGCCGCAGCAGATGAACGAGGAGCAGACGCGCCAGCTGGCCGCCTACGTGGCCTCCCTGGGCCCTGGCCCGGCCGTTCCGGACGAGGAGTGGCTCGACACCAGCCAGGGCGATGCGGAGCGCGGCGGGGAGATCTTCCGCATCAACTGCGCCATGTGCCACAACGCGGCCGGCGCCGGCGGCGCCCTGACCCGCGGCAAGTACGCCCCGCCCGTCGTCGGCGTCGAGGGCAAGCACGTCTACGAGGCGATGGACACCGGCCCCCAGAACATGCCGGTCTTCAACGAGACCAACCTCTCCCCCGAGGACAAGCGTGATGTGATCACCTACCTCGAGGCGCTCGAGGAGACCGGTTCGCCCGGCGGCGTCTCCCTCGGCTCCCTCGGCCCCGTGACCGAGGGCCTGTACGCCTGGACGATCATCCTGTCCCTGCTCCTCGGCTCGGCCGTGTGGCTGGGGGCGAAGGCCAAGTGAATGCGAGCATGAACACCAACACCGACGGCAGCTCCCCCTCCCGGGTCAGCACCCTCGCCCCCAAGGAGGGCGGCGGGTTCCCCAACCCGGGCCTGCCTCCCCACTCCCCCCGTCAGGCCGACATCTCCGAGCCGGCGGAGAAGCGCGCCGAGCGGCTCGTCGCGTTCCTCTTCCTGCTGAGCGTCGCCGGGACCGTCGTCTTCATCGCGGCGTACTTCCTCGTGACCCCGCTGGACACGAACATCTTCGCGGAGGAGGGCACGCCCCGCGCCCTGTGGTGGTCGAACCTCGTCACCGGCCTCGGCCTCGCGATCGCGGTCTTCTTCATCGGCGCCGCGGCGGTCCACTGGGCCAAGACGCTCATGCCGGACCAGGAGTGGGTCGAGGAGCGTCATGACATCCGCGGCTCCGACGAGACCCGGAAGATCGCCGCGGAGATGATCACCGGCGGCCTCGCGGAGACCGGCATCGGCCGTCGCCCCGTGATGGTGACCGCGATGGTGGCCGCGCTCGCAGCCCTCCCGATCGCCGTGCTCGCCCCGCTGTCCACCCTGGGACCACTGCCGGGCAACAAGCTCCACCACACCTTCTGGGGCCACAACCCGGGCCAGCGTCTCGCCCGCGATCACGACGGCACGCCGATCAAGCTCTCCGACGTGGCGATGAACTCGATCTTCCACGTGATGCCCGAGGGCCTGACCCATGAGACCCCGCACCACCTCGAGGAGCGTGCGAAGGCCGCGGCCGTGATCGTGCGCATCGACCCCAGGCTCGGTCAGAACGAGGAGTCGATGTCCATGGGCGTCCAGGGCGTGCTCGCCTTCTCGAAGATCTGCACCCACGTCGGCTGCCCGGTCGCGCTCTACGAGCAGCAGACCCACCACATGCTCTGCCCGTGCCACCAGTCCACCTTCGACGTCACCGACGGCGCCAAGGTGATCTTCGGCCCGGCCCACCGTCCGCTGCCGCAGCTGCCGATCGAGGTCGACGCCGAGGGGTATCTCGTGGCCCCCGGTGACTTCACCGAGCCGATCGGTCCCAGCTTCTGGAACATCCACAAGGACAAGTGATCACATGACGACCACGACTCCCAGCAGCGGGAAGCAGTCTTCCGACGGCGACTCCCGCCTCCTCAAGCTCGGCGCGGTGGGCGGCGACTTCCTCGACCAGCGTCTCTCGGGCGCCGGCTTCGTGAAGTTCTTCGCGCGCAAGGTGTTCCCGGACCACTGGTCCTTCATGTTCGGCGAGATGGCGCTGTACAGCTTCGTGATCCTGCTGATCTCGGGCACCTTCCTCACGATGTTCTTCGACCCCTCCATGGAGGAGGTCGTCTACAACGGCCCGTACACCGCGCTCCAGGGCGCGACGGTCTCGCGTGCCTTCGAGTCGACGATGGAGATCGCCTTCGAGGTCAAGGGCGGGCTGCTGTTCCGCCAGATGCACCACTGGGCCGCTCTCGTGTTCATGGTCGCGATCTTCGTGCACATGTTCCGCGTGTTCTTCACCGGCGCGTTCCGCAAGCCGCGCGAGCTCAACTGGCTCATCGGCTTCTCCCTCATGGTGCTGGGCATGGTCGCCGGCTTCTCCGGCTACTCCCTGCCGGACGACGTCCTCTCCGGCAACGGCCTGCGCGTCGTCGACGGCCTGATGAAGTCGATCCCGATCGTCGGGACGTACCTGTCGATGCTGCTGTTCGGCGGCGAGTTCCCGGGCACCGACATCATCCCGCGACTGTTCACGATCCACATCCTGCTGGTGCCCGCGGCGATCCTCGGGCTGATCGCGATCCACCTCGTGCTCGTGGTCGTCCACAAGCACACCCAGTACGCGGGCCCTGGCCGCACCAACCGCAACGTGGTGGGCCACCCGGTGCTGCCCGTGTTCGGCGCGAAGGCCGGCGGCTTCTTCTTCCTGGTCTTCGGCATCATCACGTTCATCTCGGCCACCACCTCGATCAACGCGATGTGGATCTACGGTCCCTACGACCCCTCCCCCGTCTCCGCCGGCTCGCAGCCGGACTGGTACATGCTCTGGACCGACGGCGGTCTCCGCCTCATCCCGGGCTGGGAGTTCACGATCTTCGGGTACGTGATCTCGCTGAACATGCTGATCCCGATGGCGATCTACGGAGGGCTGCTGGCCGTCCTCGCGCTCTGGCCGTTCATCGAGTCCTGGGTGACCGGTGACGAGCGCGAGCACCACCTCGCCGACAAGCCGTACAACGCCCCGGTGCGCACCGCCTTCGGCGTCGCCTGGATCGTCACGTACCTGATCCTCGCCCTCGCCGCGACGAACGACCTCATCGCGATCGCCCTGCAGCTGTCGATCAACGATCTGACCTGGCTGTTCCGCATCGCCTTCTTCGTGGCGCCGGTGCTGGCCTTCTACATCACGAAGCGTCTGTGCCTCTCGATGCAGCGCCACAAGCGCGATCTGGCGCTCCACGGCCGGGAGACCTCCCGCATCGTGCGCACCGGCTCCGGCGACATGATCGAGATCCACGAGCCGCTGAGCGAGTACGAGCGCTGGGAGCTCGTCGCGCACGACGACTACCGCCCGCTCAAGGCCGGCAAGGGCGTCTCCTCCCTGCGGGCCAAGGCCACGAGCTTCTTCTTCAAGGACCGCATCGAGCCGGTCACCCCGGCCGAGCTGCGCGAGGCGCTCGAGCACGCCGGCCACGAGAAGCACGTCGTCGACGAGGCCACCGGCGGCGACTACCGCACCCCGGCCGAGAAGGCCGTGCACTGAGCCGTCGCTGACCGTCCAGGCGGACAGCACCCCGAAAAGGGCCCCGAGGAGCGATCCTCGGGGCCCTTCTCGCTGCCGCTGAGCCGTCGTCACGGCGACGCCCGCGGCACGACGCCGTCGACCGGATCGCCCGTCGTCAGAGCCCGGGTCCTCGCGCCGATGTGGCTCGGGCCGTCAGTGCATCAGGCGGCTGCGCCACGCTCCCCCGCCGTCACGGTCCGCACGCCCTGCCACGGCCTCGACGAGATAGCGGGCGGTGACCAGACCCAGGCGCCGCTCCGCGCGGCGGAGGGCGCGCAGCGAGCGCAGCGGGCTCCTGGCGGCGTCCAGCCCGTCCTGGGCGAGCACGTCACGGGCCCAGGCGACAGCACGCTCCTCCCCCTCGGCGCCGCCGAAGAGCTGCGCGAGCTGCGCACGGGCACGCTGTCCCGGTGTCCTGCTGGATCCGATCATCGTCCCCGTCCCCTCGCGGTCGTCCATGCGGCACATGCAGGCCCAAACTAGCACCGGGTGCCCGCGGCCGGCGGTCGCGCAGTCGACGGTGCACGTGCAGAGGCCGAGCCGGCCCCTGGCAGGTGCAGGGAGCACCCGCCGTCACAACGGCCCGTGAACGCGCGAGACCTGGCACGGCGGCCCCGGGGCCGCCGTGCCATGCGGGGGCTCGGCCCCCTCGCTCGACTCCACGAGCCCCTGAACAGACATCATGCTCGGCACGGTGTATTCCTGTGAACAGCGTAAACAGCACGTATTCGACACCCGTCGTGACCGGGCCCCCTCCCCCGAACCACGCACCGTTCGCGAGCGACCTGGCCGCCGCCACGCGCCGGTGGCTTCGGCTCAGGACGAGCGGCTGCACCTCGGCGGGCGGCGGCGTGGAGGGACGGCGGTTCCACGGAAGTAGCACACCGACCGGAGCACGGACCGAACGAAGCACCGAGAGCGCGGCAGCAGGCCACCGGAGACGCCGGAAGGCCCCGCATCCAGGATGCGGGGCCTTCCGGGAGCACCCTCCGGTGAGGAGAGGCGCGGAGAGACTCAGTGGGCGTGCTGGCCCTGCGAGAACTCGAGCACCCACAGCAGGATGCCGTAGATCGCGAAGATGACGCCGAAGGCGAAGATCCACCAGCCGGCGGCGACGCCGAGGAAGCAGAGGCCGCCTCCGACAGCGGCCCACAGCGGCGCCCAGCTGTACGGGCTGAAGCTGCCCTGCACACCGGCGTCCGCCTCGACCTCGCCGTCCAAGTCCTCCGAGGGGCCGAGGTCGTTCTTGCGCACCGCGAGGCTCACGGCCATCGCGATCATGAACGCCAGGCCCGTCACGGCGAGCATCGCCGGGAAGCCGACGGTCTCCACGCCGTGCGGCTCGAAGTAGCCGGTGAGCAGTCCGTACGCGATCGTGACGACCAGGAAGAAGACGCCCAGGATCCAGAAGATCTTTGCGGTTGCTCTCATGTCAGTTCGTCCTCGGGTTCTTGGCGGGCTCCTCCGCGAGCATGTGGTCCTGCAGGGCGACCTCGGGGTGATGGAGGTCGAAGGCGGGACGCTCGGAGCGCACGCGGGGCAGCGAGTGGAAGTTGTGACGCGGGGGCGGGCAGGAGGTCGCCCACTCGAGGGAGGCCCCGTAGCCCCACGGGTCGTCGACCTCGACCTTCTTCCCCTTCATGTGGGTCAGGACCACGTTGAGGAGGAAGGGCAGGGTGGAGACGCCCATGATGAACGCGCCGACCGTGGAGATCTGGTTCATCCAGTCGAACCCGTCCTCGTAGAGGTAGTTCACGTAGCGGCGCGGGGCGCCGGCGACGCCCAGCCAGTGCTGGATGAGGAAGGTCATGTGGAAGCCGACGGTCAGCAGCCAGAAGTGCAGCTTGCCGATGCCCTCGCTGAGCTTGTAGCCGAACATCTTCGGCCACCAGAAGTAGAAGCCCGCGAACATCTCGAAGACCACGGTGCCGGCCATCACGTAGTGGAAGTGGGCGACGACGAAGTAGGTGTCCGAGAGGGGGAAGTCGAGGACCGGCGAGGAGAGGATGACGCCGGTCAGACCGCCGAAGATGAACGTGGTGAGGAAGCCGAGGGTGAACAGCATCGGCGTCTCGAAGGTGAGCGAGCCCCGCCACATCGTGCCGACCCAGTTGAAGAACTTCACGCCCGTCGGCACGGCGATGAGCATCGTCATGAAGGCGAAGAAGTCCAGCATGACCGCGCCGGTGGTGTACATGTGGTGCGCCCAGACGGTGACCGACAGGGCGGCGATCGAGATGGTCGCGCCCACCAGGGTCTTGTAGCCGAAGATCGGCTTGCGGGAGAACACCGGGATGATCTCGGAGGCGATGCCGAAGAAGGGCAGCGCGAGCACGTACACCTCGGGGTGGCCGAAGAACCAGAACAGGTGCTGCCACAGGATCGGCCCGCCGTTGGCGGCGTCGAAGATGTTCGCGTCGAAGCGGCGGTCGGCGCCGAGCGCCAGCAGCGCCGAGGCCAGCGGCGGGAACGCCATCAGCACGAGCACCGCCGTGATCAGGGCGTTCCAGGTGAAGATCGGCATCCGGAACATGGTCATGCCGGGCATGCGCATGCACAGGATGGTGGTGATGAAGTTGACCGAGCCCAGGATCGTGCCGAAGCCCTGCAACGCCAGTCCGAAGACCCAGAGATCACCGCCCAGGCCGGGCGAGAACGTCGTGTCCGACAGCGGCGCGTAGGCGAACCAGCCGAAGGACGCGGCGCCCTGCGGGGTGAGGAAGCCCGCGACCACGATGAGCGAGCCGAACAGCGTGACCCAGAAGGCGAACATGTTCAGGCGCGGGAACGCCATGTCCACGGCGCCGATCTGGAGCGGCACGAGGTAGTTCGCGAAGCCGTTGAACAGCGGGGTGCCGAACATCAGCAGCATGATCGTGCCGTGCATGGTGAACAGCTGGTTGTACTGGTCCTTGGAGACCACCACCTGCAGTCCCGGCTCCCACAGCTCGGTGCGGATGCCGAGCGCGAGCAGGCCGCCGAACGCGAAGAACGCGAAGGCCATGCCCATGTACATCATGCCGATCAGCTTGTGATCGGTGGTGGTCAGGAGCTTGAAGAACTGCCGCCCCGCACCGGTGGGGCGCTCCTCCTGGAACCGCGCGGGCGCCGTGGTGCCGGGCGTGGCGGTGACGTCGGTGCTCACTGGTTGTCTCCCTCGTTGCCGCGGGTCGCGGTCTCCTCGGTGTAGCGAGGACCGGCGTCGTCATGCTTCTGGCGCATGCTCCACTCCTCCTCGTTGCGGTTGAGGTCAACGCCGAGCTGGCCCTCGTTGCCCTGCTGGCGCAGCTCCTCCACGTGCGCGTCGAAGTCCTCCTGGGAGACGACCTTCAGCGTGAAGAGCATGTCCGAGTGGTACTCGCCGCAGAGCTCGGCGCACTTGCCGGAGTACTCGCCGATGCGGGTCGGCGTGACCTGGAAGCTCGTGGTGTGCCCCGGGATCATGTCCTTCTTGTAAAGGAAGTCCACGACCCAGAAGGAGTGGATCACGTCGCGGGAGTCGAGGCGGAACTCGACGGTCTGGTCGACGGGGACCCACAGCTCGGGCAGCGAGTCGGCGGCGCCCGGCTCGCCCGTGGCGAAGGACTGCACGCCGGCCGGCTCGTGGACGTCGGCGTCGACGTAGTTGAAGTCCCAGCTCCACTGCTTGGCGACGACGTTGACGGTCACGTCGGGCTCGGCGACGTGCATCTCGATCTCGCGGGCATCGCGCTGGGTGAAGTAGAAGAGGGTCAGCACCATCACGACCGGCACGAGCGTGAACATCAGCTCCAGCGGCACGTGGTAGCGCAGCTGGACCGGGAAGCCCGTGTCGTTCTTGCGGCGGCGGTAGGCCACCGCGCACCAGATGGTCAGGCCCCAGATGACGAGGCCGACGATCACCAGCACGGACCAGGACCCGACCCAGAGGTTCGTGATCCTCTCGGTGTGGTTGGTGACCTCCTGGCCGTCGTCGGGGCCGGGGAGGAACCCGCGCTGCTGCGCCTGGGTGCAGCCGGCGAGGACCAGTGTGGCCAGGGCGAGGCCGGCTGCCGCTGCGCGGCGTCCGCGCCGCGCGCGCTGGGGGACCTGGGGGATCACAGGGGATGACCTTCCGCTCGTCGTCTCCTGCCCTCGGCACCGTCCCGGGTGGAGGGTCCGGGGCGGCCCCGCGGCGCGGAGCTGGTACTGACGTGGGCTGAACACACCCACAGTGCCGCGTCCGCCCCGGAGGAGCGGACCGTGTCGGGCCGGGGAGGCCCGCCACTTGACGGCACCCCGTCATCATACGGCGTCCGACGAGTGCTGCGGGCACTTCGACCCACCGTGGACCTCGCCCTTCACCGCTCCGTGATCAGTCCGTGATCTGCGCGTCGCGGCGATCACATGCAGAAGGGCCCGGACGACGTCGTGGTGACGTCGCCCGGGCCCCTCCGGCCCGCGGGGTGGGGACTCAGGAGAAGGAGTCGCCGCAGGCGCAGGAGCTGCCCGCATTGGGGTTGTCGATCGTGAAGCCCTGCTTCTCGATGGTGTCCGCGAAGTCGATGACGGCACCGGTGAGATAGGGGCTGGACATCTTGTCGACGATCACCTCGACGCCCTCGAAGCCGACGACCTGGTCGTCGTCCATCAGCCGCTCGTCGAAGTAGAGCTGGTAGATCAGGCCGGAGCAGCCGCCGGGCTGCACCGCGATCCGCAGTCGCAGGTCGTCGCGGCCCTCCTGCTCCAGCAGGTTCGTGACCTTCTGGGCGGCACCGGACGTGAGGGTGACGCCGTGCGCCGCGGCGGGGCGCTCGGTGGTGGTCGTGGTCATGCGGTCCTCCTCGGAGCTCGGTTCACGCCAGGATACGCCTCGCGCGAGTCGAACGGGGAGGACCGTGGACCGCGAGTCGCCTCACTCCGGCGCGGACCCGTCCCGGCTCCTGCGCCGAACGCTCGTCGGCTCCTCACAGCACGCCCCGGAACAGCGCCACCAGGATCACTCCCGCATAGCCGAGGAGGACGCCCGCGATCGCGCCGGTGGCGCCGTCGCGGCTGTGGCCGGAGACGACGAGCGCGACGGATGCGGAGATCACGGCGACGACCACGAGCAGGCCCCACCACAGCAGGTAGTAGCCGCTCAGGAACCCGATCACCAGGCCGAGCACGAGCAGCGGGATCATGAGCGGCGAGACGGGCGCGGGCTCCTGCCCGCTCCCCTGCCCCGCGCCGCGTCCGGATCCGCTCATGCCGAGGTCCGGTCGCGGTCGCCGGCGGGAGCGGCGAGATCGCCCGCCCCGCGCAGCAGCAGCGCCTCGGCCAGGCACACCCTCGCGAACTCCCCGAGGTGGAGGGACTCGTCGATGCCGTGCGCCCGGGACTCGGGATCCTCGACCCCGGTGACCAGCACCTCCGCCTGCGGGAACACCTCGAGGAGGTCGGCGATGAACGGGATCGAGCCGCCGAGGCCGGTGTCCACGGCCTCGGTGCCCCAGGCCCGGGAGAAGGAGCGTCGGGCCAGGTCCATCGCGGGCGAGCCCTGTGCGGCGCTGAAGGGCCGGCCCTGCTCGCCGTGGCGGATCGTGACCTCCGCGGTGGCCGGGGCGTGCGCCTCGAGGTGCGCGACGAGCGCGTCCATGGCGTGCGCGGGCTCCTCCCCCGGCGGGATGCGCAGGGAGACCTTGGCCCGGGCGACGGGCACGAGCGTGTTGGAGGCGTCGCGGACCGAGGGGGCGTCGATGCCGATCACGGACAGCGCCGGTCGGGTCCACAGCCGTGCGGTGAGCGGTCCGGTGCCCGAGAGCTCGGCGCCCTCGACCACGCCCGCATCGCGTCGGTAGTCGGCCTCGGCCATCTCGACGCTCGGGTCCTCGGCGCGGCGCAGCCCCTCCACGGCGACCTCGCCGTGCTCGTCGTGCAGCGTGGCCAGCAGACGGCTGAGCTGTGTGAGCGCGTCCAGCACGGGACCCCCGAAGAGACCGGAGTGGACGGCGTGGTCCAGGGCGCGCACCTCGACGACGAGATCGACGAGGCCGCGGAGGCTGGTGGTCAGCGCAGGCGTCCCCACCGCCCAGTTCGCGGAGTCCGCGACGATTATGAGGTCCGCCGCGAGCGCCTCGCGGTGCGCCTCGATGAAGGGACGGAAGGTCGGCGAGCCCGCCTCCTCCTCGCCCTCGACGAAGACGCTCACGCCGATGCCGTCGGCGGCGAGCTCCTCGCCGACCAGGCGCAGCGCGGTCACGTGGGCCATGATGCCGGCCTTGTCGTCGGCGGCTCCGCGACCGTAGAGACGACCGTCCCGCAGCTCGGGCTCGAACGGGTTGCTGGACCAGTCGGCGATCTCCCCGGTCGGCTGGACGTCGTGGTGCGCGTAGAGCAGCACCGTCGGGCGCCCCTGCGCGGCGCGGCGGCGGCCGATCACCGCGGGGCTGCCGCCCTCGACGGACTCGATCGAGACCTCCGGCATCCCGGCCTCGCGCAGCAGCGCGGCGACGGCCTCGGCGCTGCGCCGCACGGGCTCGCGATCGTAGCCCTCGAAGGCGATCGACGGGATCCGCACGAGGTCCTTCAGGTCCTCGATCGCGGCGGGCAGCAGCGGCTCCAGGCGCTCCTGCAGCGCCCGGACCTCCTCCGCCCCGTCGGGGTCGGAGGCGGCGTTCGTGGGGTCTTCGTGGAGGGTCATGGCCCTCACGGTACCGCCGCGGCGCGGGACGGCGGCCCGGTGCGTGCCCGGCGGAGCGGGCGTCCAGGAGCCGCGGCCCGCGTCGCCTAGAATGTCCAGGTGATCTTCCGCAAGTCCGAGCCCCCGCATCCCGCCGAACAGGCGCCCGAGCCCTCCCGTCCCGGCACCAAGGGACGTCCCACGCGCACACGCAAGGAGGCCGAGGCCGCCCGGCGCCGCCCCCTCGTGGTCGACGACCGCAAGGAGGCCCGCCGGCGCGATCGCGAGCGCGCCTCCCAGGACAGGGCTGAGGCGCAGCAGGCGCTCATGACCGGCGACGAGCGGAAGATGCCGCTCCAGCACCGCGGCGCCGACCGCCGCTACGTGCGCGACGTCGTGGACTCGCGCCGCAACGTGGCCGAGTACTTCTTCCCCATCGCGCTGGTCTTCATGCTGGTCGCGCTGGTGCTGCCGCTGATCCGACCGGAGATCACCACCGCGATGAGCACCGGCATGATCATCGTCCTGTGGGGCGGCATCGCGCTGTGCGTCATCGACAGCCTCCTGCTGCGCCGCTCCCTGCGCGCGAAGCTCGCCGAGCGCTTCGGCGCGGTCGGTCAGGGCCTGGTCGGCTACGGGATCATGCGTGCGATCCAGATCCGCCGCTTCCGACTGCCGCGCGCGCAGATCAAGCACGGCGAGGCGCCCCGCTGACACTGCCGGGCGGCCGTCCTCCGCGAGGCCCGCTCGCTCCCCCTGCGCATGACGACGGCCGACGCGATCCCTCGCGTCGGCCGTCGTCGTGCACGGGGATCAGGCCTGAGCGGCGCTCCCCTGCTCCTGCGCGTCCTGCCGCTCGCCCTTCGCGGCGGGCTTCGCGTCGACACCTGCCTCCTTGCGCTGCTGGGGCGTGATCGGGGCGGGGGCCGCGGTCAGCGGGTCGTAGCCGTTGCCGGTCTTGGGGAAGGCGATGACCTCGCGGATCGACTCCTCGCCCGCCAGCAGCGCCACCACGCGGTCCCAGCCGAAGGCGATGCCGCCGTGCGGCGGGGCGCCGAACTGGAAGGCGTCCAGCAGGAAGCCGAACTTCTCCTGCGCCTCCTCGGCGCCGATGCCCATGACCTCGAAGACCCGCTGCTGCACGTCCTGGGAGTGGATGCGGATCGAGCCGCCGCCGATCTCGTTGCCGTTGCAGACGATGTCGTAGGCGTAGGCCAGCGCGGAGCCCGGGTCGCTGTCGAAGGAGTCGAGGAACTCGGGCTTCGGCGACGTGAAGGCGTGGTGCACCGCGGTCCAGGCGCCCCCGCCCACGGCGACGTCGCCGGCGGCGCGCGCCTCGGCGGCCGGCTCGAACATCGGTGCGTCCACGACCCACACGAAGGCGAAGGCGTCCTCGTCGATCAGGCCGAGCTTCTTCGCGATCTCGTTCCGTGCGGCGCCGAGCAGGGCGCGGGAGCTCTTCGGCTCCCCGGCGGCGAAGAAGACGCAGTCGCCGGGGGCCGCGCCGGTCTTCTCGAGCAGGCCCGCCTTCTCCGCCTCGGAGATGTTCTTCGAGACCGGTCCGGTGAGGGTGCCGTCCTCCTGGATCAGCACGTAGGCCAGACCCTTCGCACCGCGCTGCTTGGCCCACTCCTGCCAGGCGTCGAGCTGACGACGGGGCTGGGAGGCGCCGCCGGCCATCACGACCGCGCCCACGTACGGGGCCTGGAACACGCGGAACGGGGTGTCGGCGAAGTACTCGGTCATCTCGACCAGCTCGAGCTCGAAGCGCAGATCGGGCTTGTCGGAGCCGTAGCGGCGCATCGACTCCGCGTAGGTGATGCGCGGGAAGGGACCTGCGACCTCGTGGCCGCCCTTCGCCCAGACCGCGGAGATGATCTGCTCGCCCAGGGCGATGACGTCCTCCTGGTCCACGAAGCTCATCTCGACGTCGAGCTGGGTGAACTCCGGCTGGCGGTCGGCGCGGAAGTCCTCGTCACGGTAGCAGCGGGCGAGCTGGAAGTACTTCTCCACACCGCCCACCATGAGCAGCTGCTTGAACAGCTGCGGGGACTGCGGCAGCGCGTACCAGGAGCCGGGCGCGAGGCGCGCCGGGACCAGGAAGTCACGGGCGCCCTCGGGGGTCGAGCGGGTCAGGGTCGGGGTCTCGACCTCGACGAAGCCCTGGTCCAGGAGCGTGTCGCGGGCCGCACGGTTGACCTCGGAGCGCAGGCGCATCGCAGCGGCCGGACCCTGCCGACGCAGGTCCAGGTAGCGGTAGCGCAGACGGGTCTCCTCCCCCACCTCGGCGTGCTCGTCGAGCTGGAAGGGGAGCGGGGCGGAGGTGCTGAGCACCTCGACCTCGGTCGCGGTGACCTCGATCTCTCCCGTGGGCAGCTGCGGGTTCTCGTTGCCCTCGGGCCGACGGTCGACGGTGCCGGTCACCTTCAGCACGTACTCGCCGCGCAGGTGCATCGCCTCGTCCTCCCGCACGACCACCTGGGTGACGCCCGCGGCGTCGCGCAGATCGAGGAACGTCACGCCGCCGTGGTCACGGCGACGGCCGATCCAGCCGGTGAGGGTGACGGTCTGTCCGATGTGCTCCTGGCGGAGCTCACCGGCGGTGTGGGTGCGCAGCACGAGAGGTGTCCTTTGGGGTGGGGTCGGGCGGTCATGGCTCCGCAGGGCGGCGACCGGGCGGGTCGGGGCCGGGCGGGGAACCGGACGGGTCCTCGCGCCGTGCTCTGCGGAGCGCCCAGCCTATCGCGGAGGGTGAGGGATCTCGCCACCGCGGCCCTGGTCCTCGCTCCCCCGCGCCCGTAGACTCGTCCACGGTCCGACCTGCGAGAGCGCAGGTCCTCTCCGCCCGAGTCCGCCCGAGCCCGCCGTGCCCCGCGCACGGTGCTCGCCGCGCGGAATGTATGGGCATCCACGCCCTGCGACCTGTTGGGGCCTGTTGAAACCCCCTGACCGTCGTAAGGACGCCATGACTGAATCCCGCCCTGCCTCCGATGCCGTCGACCCCGCCGCCGGGTCGCCCCTCGCCGCCGAGACCGTGACCGAGACCACCGAGGGCACCGCCCGCGGGGGCGCCGCCTCCGCGGTCACGTCCGACGCGCCCGAGGCGCCGGCCGGCCCCACCTTCGACGCCATCGACCTCCCCGCGCCGTTGCGACGTGCGGTGGACGAGCTCGGCTTCACCACCCCGTCGGCGATCCAGGCGCAGGCCATCCCCTCCCTGCTCGAGGGCCGTGACGTGATCGGCGTCGCCCAGACGGGCACGGGCAAGACCGCCGCCTTCGGCCTGCCGCTCCTGGCCGCGGTGGACCCCTCGCTGCGCGAGGTGCAGGGCCTGGTCCTGGCCCCGACCCGCGAGCTCGCGATGCAGGTCGCCGACGCGATCTCCTCCTTCGCCACCGCCATCGGCGGCCTCGACGTGATCGCCCTGTACGGCGGCTCGCCCTACGGCCCGCAGGAGCGCGCGCTCTCCCGCGGCGCGCAGGTCGTCGTCGGCACCCCTGGCCGCGTGATGGACCACATGCGTCGCGCGAACCTGAAGCTGGACACGATCCGCTTCGCCGTCCTGGACGAGGCCGACGAGATGCTGCGCATGGGCTTCGCGGAGGACGTCGAGGAGATCCTCTCCCATTCCCCCGCCTCCCGACAGGTCGCGCTGTTCTCCGCGACCATGCCCGCCGCCATCCAGCGCGTCGCCCAGGACCACATGAAGGACCCGGTGCGCGTGAGCGTCACCCCGCAGTCCTCGACGGTCAAGAGCGTCTCCCAGTCCTACGCGGTGGTGCCCTTCCGTCACCGCACCGGCGCGCTGGCCCGCGTGCTGGCCACGTCCTCGGCCGAGGCCGCGATCGTCTTCGTGCGCACCCGCGCCGCCGCCGAGGAGGTGGGCTCCGCGCTCGTCGCCCGAGGTCTGATCGCCGCGTCCATCAGCGGTGACGTGCCGCAGAAGGAGCGCGAGAAGATCGTCGAGCGCCTGCGCGACGGCTCGCTGCAGGTCCTGGTCGCCACCGACGTGGCCGCCCGCGGCCTGGACGTGGAGCGGATCGGCCTGGTGGTGAACTTCGACGTGCCCAAGGAGGCGGAGTCGTACGTGCACCGCATCGGCCGCACCGGCCGTGCCGGCCGCTCCGGCGAGGCGCTGACCTTCATCGGCCCGCACGAGCGCCGCGCGCTGAAGAACATCGAGCGCGCCACCAAGCAGACCCTCGCCGAGGCGGACATCCCTTCGCCCCGCGACGTGTCCAAGCACCGTCTGGCGACGCTGCTGACCCAGGTCCCCGAGCGGATCGAGCGCGGCCGCCTCGAGCTGTACCGCGAGCTGATCGGCGAGTTCGTCGCCGAGAACGAGATCGATCCGCTCGAGCTCGCCGCCGTGCTCGGCGCGATGACCGTCGGCGACGAGGGTCCCGGCGCCGCGACCGAGGACGAGGACTTCACCGGTGCGCGTCTGGCCGGGGAGGACCGTCACGGCGATCGTGAGCGCGGTCCTCGCCGCGAGGGCGCCCAGACCGAGCGCGGCTACACCTCCTACAAGATCGGCGTGGGTCACACCCACGGCGCACGTCCCCCGGCGATCGTCGGCGCCCTCACGGGCGAGGGCGGTCTGCACGGCAAGGACGTGGGCAAGATCCAGATCTTCCCCACCTTCTCGCTGGTGCAGATCCGCGGCTCCCTCGACTCCTCGCAGACGGAGCGGATCTCGCGCGCGAAGGTCGGCGGGCGCGAGCTGCGCATCGGCCCGGACATGGGCCCCCGCGGCGGGAAGGGACCCCGACGCGACGGCGATCGTCCCTTCCGCCGTGACGACCGGCCGCGCCGCGACGACCGCGGCGGACGGTTCGAGGGCAAGCGCCGCCCCTACCGACGCGACGAGGCCTGAGCTGCCTCGGCCCCACGTGGGAGGAGGGCCCCGTCACCGGATGATCCGGTGACGGGGCCCTCCTCGTGCACGTGGGCCGGGACGGGCCTCAGCCCTGCTGCTGCGCCTCGGCGTAGGCCTTGCGGACCTCGTCCATGTCCAGGTTCTTCACCTGGCCGATGAGGTCCTCGAGCGCGGACTGCGGCAGCGCGCCGGCCTGGGAGAAGACCGGGACGCCCTCGCGGTAGGCGACCAGGGTCGGGATCGAGGTGACGCCGTAGCGCATCGCGAGGTCCTGCTGGTCCTCGGTGTCGACCTTCGCGAAGGTGACGTCCTCGTGGGTCTCCGAGGACTCCTCGAAGATGGGGGCGAAGCGCTGGCACGGCACGCACCAGCCCGCCCAGAAGTCGATCAGGACGATGCCGTCCTCGACGGTCTTGTCGTGGTTCTCGGTGGTCAGGGTGAGCGTAGCCATGCCCCCGGAACGCCGCGGCCCCGGGGAACATTCCCGCGGGGCCGCGATGTGAGCCACCTCATCGGGCGGCGAAGGCTCAGCCCGGCCGGCCCTCCCCGACCGCGAGGATGCGCGGGCGGAGGTCCTCGGCCGGGGGCTGCCAGACGGCGGCGTCGGCCGCGGACTGCTCGCCGCTGCGGATGTCTTTGACCTCCCCCTCGCTCCCCGCCTCGCCCGGGAACCAGATGAAGGGGATGCCGCGGCGGTCCGCGTAGCGGATCTGCTTGCCGAACTTCGCCGAGGTGGGCGCGACCTCGGAGGGGATGCCGCGGGATCGCAGCGCCCTCGCGGCGGCGTCGCTGCGGTCGCGGTGCTGCTCGTCGGCGACCGAGACCAGCACGCAGGTGGGGACCGGACGGCTCGGGGCGGCCATCCCCGCCGAGACCAGGCGGGAGACGAGGCGCGAGAGCCCGATCGACAGGCCGACGCCGGGATAGCTGTGGCGGTTGTCGGCCGCGAGTCGGTCGTAGCGCCCGCCGGAGCAGATCGATCCGAGCGACTCGTGGCCCGCGACGAAGCTCTCGAACACGGTGCCGGTGTAGTAGTCCAGGCCGCGGGCGATCGAGAGGTCCGCGATGATCATGCCGGGCACGGCCGCCTCGACCCGTTCGAGGACCGCGGTGAGCTCGGCGATGCCCTCCTCGACCGTCTCGCCGGTGCCGCCCAGGTCGCGAACCTGCTGGGCGAAGGAGGCGTCGCGGGTGCGGATGGCGGCGAAGGCGAGCGCCTTCTCCGCCTGCTCCTCGTCGGCCCCGGCCTCCTCGCGCAGCAGGGTGCGCACGGCCTCGGGGCCGATCTTCGGGAGCTTGTCCAGGGCGCGCAGCACCGCGGTGTGGTCCTCGAAGCCGATCGCGCGGAAGAAGCCCTCGGAGAGGCGGCGGGTGTTGGCGTGGATGCTCACCTGCGGCAGGGGCAGGCGGGAGAGGATCTCCGCCATCACGATCGCGACCTCCGCCTCGACGTGGCCGGGCAGCGCATCCTGGCCGATGACGTCGAGATCAGCCTGGTAGAACTCGCGGAAGCGGCCGTCCTGGGGGCGCTCGCCGCGCCACACCTTCTGGATCTGGTACCTCCGGAAGGGGAAGGCGAGGTCGTTCTGGTGCTCGAGCACGTAGCGGGCGAGAGGCACGGTGAGGTCGAAGTGCAGCCCGAGGGTGCGGGAGCGGTCGGCGCCGGCGTCGTCCTCGCCCTCCTCGGCGTGCAGGCGGCGCAGGACGTACACCTCCTTGTCGATCTCTCCCTTGCGCAGGAGCTGATCGAGCGGCTCGACCGCGCGCGTCTCGACGCCGGAGAACCCGTGCAGCTCGGCGACCTCCCGGAACACGTCGATCACGTGCTGCTCGACGAGACGCTCCGCGGGGAGCCACTCCGGGAATCCTGACAGGGCGGCGATCTTCGCCATGCGGTGCACTTCCTTCTGGTCGTCTGCGGGGCGCGACCATTATCCCCTCTCGCGTGCGGCCGTGCGCGAGCGCAGGCATCCGGGGCGGACGCGGCGGTCCCATCCCTCGTGCCGCTGTAGAGTTCCGTGACGTGGTCGCCCCGGTCCTGCCGTGGTGAGCACCCCAACAGCCCGGCCGCCCTCGTGGCGGCAGTGTCCCGCCCCGCAGCGGATCCCATCGAAGGAGCTCATCGTGAGCGAGTCCGAGACTCCCCTCCCCGCCGATCAGGCAGCCGCCCCGCACACCGACGCCGACGTCGACGGCCCGGCCGAGCGGACGACCGACGAGCACTCAGCATCCGCCGAGCAGGCTGAATCGACCGCCGCTCCCGTCGAGCAGGCTGAATCGACCGCCGCCCCCGCCGAGCAGACCGAACCGGCCGCCGCTCCCGCCGAGCAGTCCGCGGCCGAGGCGCCCGACGGCACCGCTGACGAGGAGCCGACGACCGACGACACCGCCCCCGCCGCCGTGGCGGACCCGGCTCCGGCCGCCGGGGAGGCACCGGCTCCCGCCGAGCAGGTCGTCCCCGCCCCCGCCGCGGAGACCGCTCCGGCGCCCGAGCAGGAGACCGCTCCGGCGCCCGAGGAGGGGAGCGCCCCTGCCCCCACGGCGGACGAGCCGTCGGCCCCCGCGGCGCCGGCCGCGCCGAAGCCTGCACCGGGTCCCTCGGCCGGAGGCCCGCGGCCACGACCGGCCGCGCCCTCCCCCGCCGCCCTGGCCGGCAAGAAGCCGACGGCCGCGCTGATGCCGGTCGCCCCCGCGGTCACCGAGCACGATCCCGAGGAGATCGCCGCGGCGAAGGCCTTCGGCGCGGTCTCCGAGGACGGCACCGTCACGGTGCAGGACGGCACGCAGGTGCGCACCATCGGCACGACCGGGGAGAGCGATCACGACGCGGCGCTCGAGCCGTTCGCGAAGGCCTATCTGGACCTGGTGGCCTTCCTCGATCTCACCGCCACGACGCTCAACGCGCCCGAGCACACCCAGAACGAGCTCAACCGGCTCCTGGAGAACCTGCGCAAGAACATGAAGGAGCCGCAGGTCGTCGGCGACATCCCGGCGCTGCGCGCCCGGGCCTCGGAGCTCCGCGAGCAGGCGAAGGAGAAGATCCGCGCGCTCGAGGCCAAGCGGGCCGAGGGCCGCGAGGAGGCGACCCGTCGCCGCACCGAGTTCGTCGAATCGATCGAGGCGCTGGTCGCCACGGACCCCGAGCAGATCTCCTGGAAGAACGCCGGGGAGACCATGCGGCAGATGGTGCCGTCCTGGAAGCAGATGCAGTCCGAGGACATCGGGCTGGACCGTCCCACCGAGGAGGCGCTCTGGAAGCGCCTGTCGACCGCGCGCTCCTCCTTCGACCGGATGCGCAAGCAGTTCTTCTCCCAGCTCGACGAGCGGCACGCGGAGGCCGCCGCCCACAAGGAGGAGCTCATCGCCCGCGCCGAGGCGATGCAGGACTCGACCGACTGGGGGCCGACGGTCCGTGCCTACAAGGACCTCATGGACCAGTGGCGCCGCGCCCCGCGAGGCGGCCGCAAGAAGGACGACGCCCAGTGGAAGCGGTTCAAGGCCGCCCAGGACACGTTCTTCGCGGCCCGCAATGCCGATCTGCACGAGACCGAGGCGGAGCAGCGCAAGAACCTCGAGGTCAAGGAGTCGCTCCTGACCGAGGCCGAGGCGATCGCTCCCGGGGAGGACCTCGAGGCGGCGCGGGCCGCTCTCCGTTCGGTCCAGGACCGCTGGGAGGAGGCGGGCAAGGTGCCGCGCGGCGACATGCGGCGCATCGACGACCGCCTGCGCGCCGTCGAGCGGTCGGTGAAGAACGCCGAGCAGGACGAGTGGCGTCGCACCGACCCCCGCACCCGCGCCCGCGTCGAGGGAGCGTCCTCGCAGCTCCACTCCGCGATCGCCTCCTACGAGGAGGCGCTCGAGAAGGCTCGCGCCGGCGGCGACCCCCGGCGGATCGCCGAGGCGGAGGCCGCCCTCGAGGCCCGCAAGGAGTGGCTCGCCGTCATCGAGCGCTCCGCCCGCGACCTCGGCTGAGCGGAGCCGGTGGCGAGCCGCCCGCCGTTCCTCCCCAGCGCCCCGTCCGTCCACAGCGACGGGCGGGGCGTTGCCGTGCGAGCCGGCGACCGACAGGGTCGGGACATGGAGACTCCCGCCGCCCCCGCACCGGTGCACCCGATCGGGCTGTGCGCCGCCTGGTCCCATCATGCCGCGGAGCTCGCTCTCGCCCTCGGAGGGGAGCTGCAGCGCTGGGAGGAGACCCCGACGACGGCCGCGATGGTGGGGCGCGGCGAGCTCGCCCGGCTGATGCCGGGGGTCTTCCTGCCGCCGGACCTGCTCGACAGCGCGGTGCGCAGGGCGCTCGCGATCGGCTGCGCGCTCGGTGGTCGTCTGCAGTCCCATCACGTGCTCGCCGGGCCCACGGCGGCCTGGGTGCATCTCGGAGGCGTCCCTCCCGCACCGGTGGAGCTGCTCTCCCCCGCGCATCGAGGGGTGCTGGCCGGGGTGGTGCAGCGTCACGCCCGTCTCGACCCCGGGGAGATCGACACCCTCGGCGGCGCACCGGTGACCACGCCGCGGCGCACCGCCGTGGACCTGCTGCGCTTCAGCCCCGAGTCGGTCGCGGGCCCCCTGCTGCGCCGACTCGAGCGCACCGGCCTGATCGAGGCCGAGGAGGTGCGCGCCCATCTGCACCGCCTGCACCGCCATCCCGGGGTGGAGGCCGCCCGCGAACGGCTGACGAGGATCCTGGGCGATGTCTCCGGCGAGCTCGCCCTGCCTCCGCTCCGCACGGGCGGCGGGGGTCGGGCGATCCTCGCCCGTCCCCCTGTCACGGCCGGCGGCGCCCTGCCCGCGGCCGCCTCCCGTGGACGGGAGGGACCGGTCAGCTCGCGGTGAGCGGCGCCCCGGCGCCGACGGGCCTGCCGTCGGCGGTGACCCGGTACACGTCGTAGACGCCCTCGACCCGACGCACCTGGGCCAGCACGGCCTGGAGGTGCGAGGGGTCGGCGAGCTCGAAGGAGAAGAAGGTCGTCGCCAGGCGATCCGTGTTCGACTGCGCCGCGGCCGACTGGAGGTTCACCTGCTGCTCGGAGATCACGAGCGCGAGGTCGGTGAGCAGCCGCGGTCGGTCCAGGGCCTCGACCTTGATGTGCACCAGGTAGGCGGTGCTGTGGCGACCGGACCACGTGGCCTCGACCATCCGATCGGGCTGCTGGTCCTGCAGCTGGATCGCATTGGTGCAGCTGGTGTGGTGCACCGAGACGCCGGAGCCGCGGGTGATGAAGCCGATGATCGGGTCGCCGGGCACCGGGGCGCAGCACTTGGCGAGCTTGACCCACAGATCGGCGTGGCCGTCGATGATGACGCCCTGATCGGTCTCCGAGGTGTGCCGCTCGGCGCGCCCGCCGCGGCGTCGCACCTTCGAGGGGAGGGTGATCTCGGCGAGATCCTCCTCCGCGCCGTCCGATCCCCCGAAGGAGGCCCGCAGCTTCTCGACGACGTGCTGCGCCCCGGTGTGCCCCTCGCCGATCGAGGTGTACAGCCCGTCGATCGAGGAGAGGTTCAGCTCCGTGGCGATCGTGGCGAGGGTGTCGTGGGTCAGCAGACGGCGCATCGGCAGGTCCTGCCGGCGCAGCGCCTTGGCGAGCTCCTCCTTGCCCCGCTCGAGCGCCTCCTCGCGACGCTCCTTCGAGAACCACTGGCGGATCTTGCTGCGCGCCCGCGGCGACTTCACGAAGCCGAGCCAGTCCCGGCTCGGGCCGGCGTCGGCGGACTTCGAGGTGAAGACCTCCACCACGTCCCCGGTCGAGAGGGTGGACTCGAGCGAGACCAGTCGACCGTTCACGCGGGCACCGATCGTGCGATGGCCCACCTCCGTGTGCACGGAGTAGGCGAAGTCGACCGGGGTCGAGCCCTGCGGCAGGGCGAGCACGTCCCCCTTGGGCGTGAAGACGTACACCTCCTGCGTGTTGATCTCGAAGCGCAGCGAGTCCAGGAACTCGCCCGAGTCGGTGGTCTCCTTCTGCCAGTCCATGAGCTGGCGCAGCCAGGCCGCGTCGTTGCTGACCGCGGCGGACTCCCCGCCGCCCTGGCTGCCCGCCATCGCCTTGTACTTCCAGTGCGCGGCGACGCCGTACTCGGCCCTCCGGTGCATCTCGCGGGTGCGGATCTGGATCTCGACCGGCTTGCCGGTCGGCCCGATCACCGTGGTGTGCAGGGACTGGTAGAGGTTGAACTTCGGCAGCGCGATGTAGTCCTTGAAGCGGCCCTGGACCGGGGACCAGCGTGCGTGGAGGGTGCCGAGCACCCCGTAGCAGTCCCGGACCGTGTCCACGAGAACCCGCACCCCGACCAGGTCGTAGATGTCGGAGAAGTCGCGGCCGCGCACGATCATCTTCTGGTAGATCGAGTAGTAGTGCTTGGGCCGCCCGGTGACCTCGGCCTTGATCCGCGCCTTCTTGAGGTCCTCCTGGATCTGGGAGGAGACGGTGCTGAGGTACTGCTCGCGGGCGGGCGCGTGCTGTGCGACCAGCGACACGATCTCCTCGTACACCTTGGGGTAGAGCACCTGGAAGGAGCGGTCCTCGAGCTCCCACTTCATCGTGTTCAGGCCGAGGCGGTGCGCGAGGGGCGCGTAGATCTCGAGCGTCTCCTTCGCCTTCCGCTCGGCGGAGGCGGCCGGCACGTACTTCCAGGTGCGGGCGTTGTGGAGGCGGTCGGCGAGCTTGATCAGCAGCACGCGCACGTCCCGGCTCATCGCCACGATCATCTTGCGCACGGTCTCGGCCTGCGCGGCCTCGCCGTAGGTGACCTTGTCCAGCTTGGTCACGCCGTCGACCATCACGGCGATCACCTCGCCGAACTCGGCGCGCAGCCGGTCCAGCGAGTAGTCGGTGTCCTCGACCGTGTCGTGCAGGAGGGCCGCGGCGACGACGTCCGCCGGGGAGCCCAGCTCGGCGAGGATCGTGGCGACCGAGACCGGATGGGTGATGTACGGGTCGCCGCTCTTGCGCGCCTGGCCGCGATGGGCGCGCTCCGCGACGGTATAGGCCTGGCGGACCAGCTCCTGGTTCTCCTTCGGGCTCACCGCCGTCAGGGTCTCCAGCAGCGGGGCGAGCAGCGGGTCCACCGGGGACGAGGACCGCGGGGAGAAGAAGGAGAGCCGCGAGCGGGAGCGGCGCGGCGCGGTGGAGGGGGTGCGCGGGGAGGAGGGCGGGGCGGCGGGAGGGCGCGCGGTCTGATCCGCCGGGGTGGCACCACCCTCGGCGTGCTCGGATGCGGTCCGCTCCTGCATGCACACCTCCCTGCCTGGAAGGCTCCAGTCTACGCGCGGGCCGACGATGCACGCGTCCCGTCCGCCCGAGGCGGACGGGACGTGCCCCGCGGCGCGGTCACGTCAGTCCGGGATGCTCCACACGGAGGTCAGGGCCACGTCCGGGAGCTGCGCACGACCGTCGAGAGCCTCGAGCTCGATGAGGAAGGACGCCCCGAGCAGCTCGACGTCGAAGCGACGGGTGAGCTCGATCGTGGCCGCGGCGGTGCCGCCGGTGGCCAGCAGGTCGTCGACCACGAGGGTGCGGGCACCGGCGGGGAGCGAGTTCTCGGGGATCTGGATCTCGGCGCTGCCGTACTCGAGGTCGTACTTCAGTCCGGCGGGACGCCCGGGAAGCTTCCCCGCCTTGCGCACCGGGATGAACCCGGCGCCGAGCTCGTAGGCCAGCGGTGCGCCGAGCACGAAGCCACGGGCCTCGGTGCCGACCACGAACTCGATGTCCTCGGGCAGGAGCGAGGTCCAGTAGCGGATCACGCGACGCAGCGCAGCGGCGTCGCGGAGCAGCGGCGTGATGTCCCGGAAGAGGACTCCCGGGGTCGGGAAGTCCGGGTACTCGGCGATGTGCGTGGTGCGCAGCGCCTCGATCTCGGCACGGTCAGGCAGCGGGTCGGTCATCGGTTCCTCACCTGCCGGTGCGCCGGCGTCGGGTGGTCCTACGGGGCTGGTGCCTGGCGGGGCGGTCGGCATCGTCCGATGCGCGCGCGGCGGCGCGCCCGGTGCGGGCGGTCCCGCGCTCGGGGTCGTCCTCGGACTCGCCGGTCCGTTCCTCGGGAGCGGCGGGGTCGCCGTCCTCGGCGGGCTCCGCATCGTCGTCGACGTCCACGACGGTCGCGCCGCCCTCGGCCCCTCCCGTCCCGGCGCCCTCGGCCCCGCCGGCCCCGGCGCCCTCGCGCCGCGACCGCTCGACGGAGGCGGTGTGCTGTGCGATGGCGCTCTCCCGTCGGCGGAGGTCCACGAGCAGCCCGGGGGCGAGGAAGATCGAGGAGTAGGTGCCGGCGATGATGCCGATGAACAGCGCGAGCGAGATGTCCTTGAGCGTGCCGGCGCCCAGCAGGAGGGCGCCGATGGCCAGGATCGAGCCGATCGGCAGCAGCGCGACGACCGAGGTGTTGATCGAGCGGACCAGGGTCTGGTTCGCGGCGAGCTCGACCAGCTCGGCGTAGGTGCTGCGGCGCTGTCCGGACAGGTCCGCGGTGTTCTCGCGGACCTTGTCGAACACGACGATCGTGTCGTACAGCGAGTAGCCCATGACGGTGAGGAAGCCGATCACGGTGCCCGGGGTGATCTCGAAGCCGACCACGCCGTACACCGCGGCGGTGAGCAGCATGTCGTGGCCCAGCGCGATCATCGCGGCGAGGGAGGCCTTGAGGTCGCGGAAGTAGACGGCCATCATCGCCGCGACCAGGACCAGGAAGACGACCACGCCGCGGGCCATCTTCGTGGTGACGTCACCGCTCCACACAGGACCGATGTACGAGGTCGAGACCGCGTCGGGGGGCACGTCGTAGGCGCTCGCGAGCTCACCGGCGAGGGCGGCGGTCTGTGCGGAGTCGAGCTCCTCGGTCTGCACGCGCAGGGTGTCCGCGCCGAGCTGGGTGATCTTGGGCTCGTTGTCGGGCAGGTGCTCGCGCACGGCATCGCGCGCGGAGACCTGCTCGGTGTCGGCGACCCCGGCGACCTGGAACTCGGAGCCGCCGGTGAACTCGATGCCGAGGTTGGGGCCGCGCACCACCGCGAGGGCGCCGAGCAGCACCACGACCACGACGCTCAGGAGGTACCAGGTGCGTCGGCGGGAGACCAGGGGCAGGGTCCGCCGCCCGGCGTGGAGGTCGTTGCCGAACGTGGCGAAGGTCGTGCTCATCGGCCCTCCTCCTCGGTGTCGTCGCGGTGCTCGTCCGGGATCGCGCGGTCGCCGTGCTGGTCGCCGCCGTCCTCGTCATCGCGGTGCTCGTCGGACGCCGCGGCGCTCCCGGCCGCGGTGCCGTCGAGGGCCCCGCCGCCGGGGTCCCTCTCGCGCGCCAGCTCGGCCTCGCGGGCCTCGCGGGCGCGGCGCACGGCGATCGGCTCGCGCGCGTTCTCCTCCTCGTCCTCGCGGCCGTTCCTGCGAGTGCGCCCGGTCCGGCCGCGCTCCTCGCCGCCGCGCACCCGTCCACGCCCCGCGTAGGCGGGCACGTCCCGGTCCAGGCGCGCCGGGTCCAGGCCGCTGAGGGGGTGGCCCTTCCCGAAGAAGCGGGTGCGCACGAGCGCCTGCAGCATCGGGTGGGTGAACAGGAAGACGACCAGCAGGTCCAGCAGCGTGGTCAGTCCGAGCACGAAGGCGAAGCCGCGCACGCCGCCGGTCGAGAGCAGGTACAGCACGACCGCGGCGATGATGTTGACCGTGTCCGAGGCCAGGATCGTGCGCTTGGCACGGTCCCAGCCGTGGTCCACGGCGGCGGCGATGCCGCGGCCCTCGCGGATCTCGTCGCGGACGCGCTCGAAGTAGACGATGAACGAGTCCGCGGTGAAGGCGATCGCCACGATCAGGCCCACCACGCCCGCGAGCGAGAGCCGGTAGCCGATCTCGGGGATGTTCGAGAGCACGGTCAGGGTGCCGTAGGTGAGCAGACCCATGATCAGCAGGCTGGAGGTGGTCACGATCGCGAGCAGGCGGTACTGCGCGAAGGCGTAGAGCACCACGAGCGCCAGGCCGATCAGTCCCGCGATCAGGCCCATCTGGAGCTGGTCCGCGCCGAGGGTCGCGGAGATCTGCTGCTCGGAGGCGACCTCGAACTCGAGCGGCAGCGCGCCGAAGCGCAGCTGGTCCGAGAGCTGGGTCGCGTCCTCCTGGCTGAAGTTGCCCGAGATCGAGGCCTCACCCCCCGGGGAGGGCTCCTGCACCTCGGGCGCGGAGATGACCAGGCCGTCGAGCACGATGCCGAAGGCGGCGGTGGCGCCCTCGCCGTTGTACAGCGCACCGGTCATCGTCGAGAAGGACTGCGCGGCCGCGTCGTCGAAGGCCATGTTCACGACGTAGTAGCCGGTGGGCTGCCCGGTCGGGGTGACATCGGAGGCGACGGAGGAGCTCTCGATCGCGGATCCCGCGACGACCTCGGGGCCCAGCAGGTACTTCGCGCTGCCGTCCGGGGCGCAGGCGACCATCGGCTCGTCCGGTGCGGCCGCGGTGGCGCGCTCCTGCTGCGCGGCGGGGTCCACGCAGTCCGCGCTCATCAGCTCGGACTGGACCTCGGGGGTCATCCAGTCCATGCTCCAGGCCGGGTAGGGCAGATCACCCTCGCCGGTCCCCGCGGGCGGTGCGAGCGAGGAGTCGTCGCTGAGCAGTCCCGAGAAGAGCGTCTGGGAGGGGTCCGCCGGTGCCTCGGAGGTCTCGCCCTCCGCGTCCCCTCCCCCGTCGGAGGCGCCGCCCCCGTCGGAGGGCACGGCCTCTCCCGTGCCCTCGGGGGCGACCACCCCGAGCACGGGACGGAAGGACATCGCCGCGGTCTGACGGATCGCCGCCGAGGTCTCCTGGTCCATCTGGCCGGGCACGTCGATGACGATGTTCGTGCCGCCCTGGACGGTGATCTCGGTCTCCGCCACGCCCATCGCATTGATGCGCTGGCTCATGATCTGCCGCGCCTGCTCCATCGCGGACTGGTCGATCTCGGAGCCGTCGCGGGACTGCGCCTGGAGGATGACCTGCGTGCCGCCCTCGAGGTCGAGGGCGAGCTTCGGGGCGGGCTGCCAGCCGCCCTTCCAGGTCCCGGCGCCGATCCCGCCGCCGAGCAGCAGGATCAGCACCGCGAGTGTCGCCAGGGCGATGCGGCGTGCGGGCATGGTGGGGATTCCTCAGGACGACGGGCCAGGGAGCGGTGAGAGCGGGGCGAGGAGGCCCCGCGGCGTCGTGCGCGCGAGGTCGCGCGGCGCGGCGGGTGCGCGGGATCAGCGCCCGGGGGCGGAGCCGCCCTCGCGCGGGTCCTCGTCGGTGACGGTGACGCCGGGGACCTGGCCGGAGGGCGCGCTGTCCTGCGCATCGCGCGAGTCGGCGGCCTCGAGGGCCTCGCCCTCGACCGTCCCGTCCTCGACGGTCTCGCCCTCGACGGTCTCGCCGAGCGCGGCTCCGGCCGGCTCGACCTCCATGGCGATCGCCATGCGGGCCCACTTCGACTGCGTGCCGTCCTCGGACTCGAGCACCACGACGTCGTCGAAGGAGTCGACGATCAGGCCGTAGAAGCCCGAATGCGTGCGCACCTCGTCGCCGATCCCGAGCTGCTTGACCATCTCCTGCTGCTTGGCCTGCGCCTTGCGCTGACGGTTGGACAGGAACAGCAGGGGGAGCATCATCACGGCGAAGATGAGCAGGATGGGAAGGAGTTCCACGGATTTCCTCTCGACGGACAGTCCCTCAGGTCGTGCTCCTGCACGGGTGAGGGCCTGCCGCGGGCGACTGACCGCCCCACTGTACCCGTCGGGCGGTCCCGGCCCTCCCAGGCGATGGGCGTCGTGGCCGACGCCTCCGGGTCGGGCTCAGAAGCGGCCCAGCATCGGGGCCGCGCCCTCCGCGCCCGCGGGCGGCTCGAGCCCGAGATGCTCCCAGGCCGCGGGCGCGGCGGCCCGGCCCCGCGGGGTGCGCAGCAGGAAGCCCTCGCGCACCAGATAGGGCTCGACCATCGTCTCCACGGTCTCCGTCTCCTCCCCCACCGCGACGGCGAGGGTGGACAGGCCCACCGGCCCGCCCGAGAAGCGACCGCACAGCGCGGCCAGCACGGCGCGGTCCAGCCGGTCCAGGCCCCGGTCGTCGACCTCGTAGACCCGCAGCGCCTCCTTCGCGGCGCCGAGGTCGAGGGCGCCGCTGCCGCGCACCTGCGCCCAGTCGCGCACCCGGCGCAGCAGACGGTTGGCGATGCGGGGCGTGCCGCGCGAGCGGGAGGCGATCTCCACCGCGGCGAGGTCCTCGAGCTCGACCTCGAGCCGCACGGCGGAGCGGCGCACCACCTCGCGCAGCTCCTCCGCTCCGTAGAAGTCGAGGTGGCCGATGAAGCCGAAGCGATCGCGCAGCGGGGCCGGCAGGAGCCCGGCGCGCGTGGTCGCGCCGACGACGGTGAAGGGCGGCAGATCCAGCGGGATCGACGTCGCGCCGACGCCCTTGCCCACCACGACGTCGACCCGGAAGTCCTCCATCGCGATGTAGAGCATCTCCTCCGCCGGGCGGGCGAGCCGGTGGATCTCGTCGATGAAGAGCACCTCCCCCTCGTCGAGGGAGGAGAGGATCGCGGCGAGGTCACCCGCGTGCTGGATCGCGGGGCCCGAGGTGATGCGCAGCGGGGCGGAGAGCTCCGCGGCGATGATCATGGCGAGGGTGGTCTTGCCCAGGCCGGGCGGACCCGACAGCAGCATGTGCTCAGGGGCGCCGCCCCGGGCCGCGGCGGCGTCGAGCACGAGGGAGAGCTGATCGCGCACCACCTGCTGACCCACGAACTCATCCAGCCGGCGCGGACGCAGGGCCGCCTCCGCCGTGCGCTCGGGCGGCAGCGACTCCGCGCTGGTGACGGTGCCCGGTCGCTCCTCGGATCCCGTCCCGCGCGGTGCGGCGACGGGGTCGTGCGCGTCGGCGCCGCTCACCGGTGGCTCCCGAGGCCGCGCAGCGCGGTGCGCAGCAGCGCGGCGGCGTCGAGCTGCTCCCCGCCCTCGGCGCGCGCCGACTCGACCGCGCCGCGCGCCGCCTTCTCCGCCCAGCCCAGGCCCACCAGCGCCTCGACCACGTCGGCGTCGGGCCCACCCGGGGTCGGGGTCCCGTCGGTGCGTCCGGCGGAGGTCGCCCCCGCCACCGCCTCGGAGGGCGGGGGCAGCTTCCCGCCGAGCTCGAGCAGCATCCGCCCGGCGACCTTCGGGCCGATGCCGGGGGTGCGGGTGATGGTCTTGACATCCTGCTCGGCGACCGCGCGGCGCAGCTCCTCGGGGTCGAGCACGGCGAGCACGGCCAGCGCCGTGCGCGGCCCGATCCCGGAGACGGACTGGACGACGCGGAAGGTCTCGGCCTCCTCCGCGTGGGGGAAGCCGTACAGCGTCAGCGAGTCCTCGCGGACGACGAGCTCGGTGTGCAGGGTGAGCTCGGACCCGTGCCGGGTCGCGGCGAGGGCCTGCGGGGTGGTGCGCACGAGATAGCCGATGCCGGCCACGTCGAGCACGAGGGCGTCGAGGTCGAGGCGGACGACCCGCCCGGTCAGGGATGCGATCACGGGATCACCCTAGAACACCTGTTCGATCACTGGCGGGAGGTGGAGCGTTCCCGGGCGCGTCGGGCCCGGCGCTCCGCCTCGGCCCACACGGCCTGCGCGCTGGTGCGGGCACCGCCGGTGCGATCGAGCGCCACCGGGCCGCCTCCCCGCCACAGCTGGGTCAGCGCGATCGCGACGGCGTCGGAGGCATCGGCGGGCTGCGGCGCGGCGTCCAGACCCAGGACCTTCACCAGCACGGTCTGGATCTGCTTCTTGTCCGCCCTCCCGCTGCCGGTCACGGCGGCCTTGACCTCCGAGGGCGTGTGCATCGCGACGGGGATGCCGCGCTCGGCCGCCTCGACCAGCGCGATGCCGGAGACCTGCGCCGTGCCCATCACGGTGGAGATGTTGGCCTGGCTGAACACGCGCTCCACGCCGACGGCATCGGGCGCGAACTCCTCCAGCACCTCCCGCAGCCCCCGTGCGATCGCGAGCAGCCGCGCCTCGAGCGGGTCCTCGGAGGCCGAGCGGATCACCCCGGCATGGACGAGCCGCGCCCGGCGGCCGCCGATCGCGTCGACGACGCCGATGCCGCACCGGGTCAGGCCCGGATCCACCCCGAGCACGCGCAGGGTCGTCATCGGTGCTCCCCCTGCCGGTGCGACCGGCGGGACGGCGCGCTGCCGGCGAGTGCCCCCGCGCCGTCCCCGATGCTCACTCCGACGCGTCCAGCCGGGCCGCGACCTCGTCGGGGATGTCGAGGTTCGAGTAGACGGCCTGCACGTCGTCGCTGTCCTCGAGCGCGTCGATCAGGCGCAGCGCCTTCTGCGCGCCCTCGAGATCCACGGGCGTGCGCATGGTGGGCACGAACTGCGCCTCGGCGCTGTCGTAGTCGATCCCGGCGTCCTGGAGCGCGGTGCGCACGGCGACCACGTCGGTCGCCTCGGAGAGGATCTCGAAGGTCTCGCCCTCGTCGTTGATCTCCTCGGCGCCGGCGTCGAGGACCACCTCGAGCAGATCGTCCTCGGTGTGCTCGCCCTTCGCCACCGTCACCACGCCGCGGCGCTCGAAGAGGTAGGAGACGGAGCCGGAGTCCGCCATGTTGCCGCCGTTGCGGTTGAAGGCCAGCCGCACCTCGGACACCGCGCGGTTCTTGTTGTCGGTGAGGCATTCGACCAGCACCGCGACACCGCCCGGGGCGTAGCCCTCGTACATCAGCGTCTCGTAGTCGACGCCGCCGCCGTCGAGCCCGCCGCCGCGCTTGACCGCGCGATCGATGTTGTCGTTGGGGACGGAGGTCTTCTTCGCCTTCTGGATGGCGTCGTAGAGAGTCGGGTTGCCCGCTGGGTCGGGGCCGCCCATGCGCGCGGCCACCTCGATGTTCTTCACCAGCTTGGCGAACAGCTTGCCGCGCTTGGCATCGATGACGGCCTTCTTGTGCTTGGTCGTCGCCCACTTGGAATGCCCGGACATCTCGCTCCTTCCGATCGTCCGCCATGGGGTGGCGGATCGCCGCCCCATCCTAGTGGCACGACGCCCGGGCTCTCAGCCGCGCACGACGGGTGCGGTCAGAGCGCCGATCAGGCGGCGGTCCGCGGTGATGCGCTCGAGCAGCTCGCGCTCGCGGGCGCGGGTCCTCGCCGTCGGCCGTCCGAACAGGACGCTGTGGCGCTCCATGCCGAGCGCGACCGCCGAGCGGATCAGGTCGTGCATGCCCATCCGGGCGACGGCGCCGTGCCGACCTGCCCATCTCTCGGCGCGGCGCCGACGCCGCATCGAGACCAGCATCTCCACCTCGTCGGGCGAGAACCAGCCGGCCCGCCCGTACTCGGCGAGCTGACGGCGCAGTATCCGCTTCTCGCGCAGGCGCAGGAACAGCACGATCCCGACCAGCAGCAGGAAGATCGGCACCTGCACGGTGACGTAGTAGCGCAGGAACCCTGCCAGCGGCGCCTCGGGGTCCACCGGCAGGAAGAAGGACGAGCCGTTCCACAGCGCGTGCAGCGCCATGCCGAGGGACAGCCCGCCCAGGCCCAGGCCGAAGTAGAGCATCAGCGAACGGCGCTCGGCCGCGATGCCCAGGCCCAGGCCGCACAGCGCGGTGAAGGAGACATGGGCGAAGGGCGAGAGGATCCCGCGCAGGAAGAAGGTCTGCCAGAAGACGTCGACCGTCCCGGCGGACTGGGCCTCGTGGAAGGAGTTGCCGAAGTAGAGGATGTTCTCGGTGAAGGCGAAGCCTCCGGCGATCAGCGCGGCGTAGACGACGCCGTCGAGCGGCCCCGCGATGTAGCGCCGCCCCCAGACGAGCAGCCCGAACAGTCCCGCGGACTTCATCACCTCCTCCACCACGGGCGCCTGGACGGCGGCGCCGAGGAAGGTGTCGACCAGCTGGCTCTCCTCCTCCGGGGAGATCCAGGCGTCGAAGAAGCCGCCGAAGAACAGCGACAGCAGCACCGAGCCGATCGCGCCCCAGGCGAAGGCGTAGACCAGGGACAGGCGGGGCTGGGGCGTGTATCGGTCCAGCCACCACACCGCCGCGAAGACCAGCGCGACCGGGACCAGTGCCGCCGTGAAGGCGACCAGGGAGGTGCCGACGCCGAGCGGAAGGATCACGAAGACGTACAGGACGATCACCGAGGCGAGCAGGCCCAGCAGCGACAGGCCCAGCAGCAGCCATCGCAGCCAGCGGCGGCGGGGCCGTCCTGGGGCGGGGGCGCCCGGGCCGAGTCGTCCCGGGCCGCGCGGGTCGGCGCGGGCGACGTCGTAGCCGTAGTCGGTCCCCCGGCCGGGCGTTCGGCCCGGGCCGCCGGGGCGGGGCTGCCGCGGCGGCGGTCCGGCAGGGCGCTCGGGCGCGCCGGTCGAGCTCGTCATCGCCTGGTCCTGCCTCTCCCCCGGTCCCTCGACGGTGCCGGACCGTGCCCGGCGCGCGGTCCGCGCACCCCCTGGACGTCGCCGGTCATGCTAGCTCAGGCCCCTCCTGCGCCGGGCCACGCCTCGGCGTAGAGCCGACGGGTGTCGGCGAGCAGGATCGGGACGGCCTTGGTGCGCGCCACGATCGGCAGGAAGTTCGCGTCCCCCGCCCAGCGGGGCACCACGTGCTGGTGCAGGTGCGCGGCGATCCCGGCACCGGCGACCTCGCCCTGGTTCATGCCGAGGTTGAACCCCGCGGGACGGGAGACCTCCCGGATCACGTGCATCGCGGTGCGGGTGATCTCGGCGACCTCCGCCACCTCCTCCCCTGTCAGCTCCGTGTAGTCCGAGACGTGCCGGTACGGGCACACCAGCAGATGACCGGCGTTGTAGGGGTAGAGGTTCAGGATCGCGTAGGCGCTGCGGCCGCGGTGGACGATCAGCGCGTCCTCGTCGCCGCGACGCGGCCCCGCGCAGAAGGGGCACTGCTCGCCGTCGTGGGGATCGGCGGGCTTGTTCTCCCCGCCGATGTACGCCATCCGGTGCGGGGTCCACAGCCGCTCGGTGTCGTCGGGGACGCCCGCGAAGTCGCGGGCGTCCTCGAGGACGGGATCGTGCGGGGAGCTCACACCTGCGCCTTGTCGGCGATCGCGGCGACGATCCGCTCCACGGCCTCGTCGACCGCGATGCCGTTGTCCTGGCTGCCGTCGCGCAGGCGGAAGGAGACCGCGCCCTTCTCCTGGTCCTCGCCGCCGGCGATGAGGAGGTAGGGCACCTTCTCCTTGGTGTGCGTGCGGATCTTCTTCTGCATCCGGTCGTCCGAGGAGTCCACCTCGACGCGCACGCCGCGGGCGCGCAGCTTCGCCGCGACCTGCTCGAGATAGGGCACGTACTCGGCGGCGACCGGCACCCCGACCACCTGCACCGGTGCGAGCCAGACCGGGAACGCGCCCGCGTAGTGCTCGAGCAGCACGCCGAAGAAGCGCTCGATCGACCCGAACAGCGCCCGGTGGATCATCACCGGGCGCTGCCGGGAGCCGTCGGTCGCGGTGTACTCGAGCTCGAACAGCTCCGGCTCGAAGAAGTCCAGCTGGATGGTCGAGAGCTGCCAGGTGCGACCGATCGCGTCCTTCGCCTGGACGGAGATCTTGGGGCCGTAGAAGGCGGCGCCGCCCGGGTCCGGGACCAGCTCGAGACCGGAGGCGGTCGCGACCTCCTCGAGGGTGCGGGTGGCCTCCTCCCAGGTCGCGTCGTCGCCCACGGACTTCTCCGGGTCCCGGGTGGACAGCTCGAGGTAGAAGTCGTCGAGCCCGTAGTCGCGCAGCAGGTCGAGCACGAACTGCAGCAGGCTCGCCAGCTCCTCCTTCATCTGCTCGCGGGTGGTGTAGATGTGCGCGTCGTCCTGGGTGAAGCCGCGGGCGCGGGTCAGCCCATGGACCACGCCGGACTTCTCGTAGCGGTAGACGCTGCCGAACTCGAACAGCCGCAGCGGCAGCTCGCGGTACGAGCGGCCGCGGGAGCGGTAGACGAGGTTGTGCATGGGACAGTTCATGGGCTTGAGGTAGTAGTCCTGCCCCTGCTTGGTGACGTTGCCCTCGGCATCCACCTCCTCGTCCATGTGCATGGGCGGGTACATGCCGTCGGCGTACCACTCCAGGTGCTTGGAGGTCTCGAAGAGGTTCTTCTTGGTGATGTGCGGGGTGGACACGAAGGAGTAGCCGGCCTCGACGTGGCGGCGGCGCGAGTAGTCCTCCATCTCCATCCGGATCATGGCGCCCTTGGGATGGAACACCGGCAGACCGGAGCCGATCTCGTCGGGGAAGGAGAACAGGTCCAGCTCGCTGCCGAGGCGTCGGTGGTCGCGGCGCTCGGCCTCGGCGATCCGCTCCTGGTGGGCCCGCAGCTCCTCCTTGGTGGGCCAGGCGGTGCCGTAGATGCGCTGCAGCATCGGGTTCTTCTCGCTGCCGCGCCAGTACGCGGCGGCGGAGCGTGTCAGGGCGAAGCCGTTGCCGATCAGCTTGGTCGAGGGCAGGTGCGGGCCGCGGCACAGATCGGTCCACACCACCTCTCCGCGGCGGTCGATGTTGTCGTACATGGTCAGACCGCCCTCGCCGACCTCGACGCTCGCCCCCTCGGCGGCGTCGTCGGCGCTGGACTTCAGCCCGATGAGCTCGAGCTTGTACGGCTCGGAGGCCTCCTCGGCGCGGGCGGCGTCGTCGCTGATCTCGCGGCGCACGAAGCGCTGACCGGACTTGACGATCCGGTTCATCTCCTTCTCGAGCACCTTGAGGGACTCGGGGGTGAAGGGCTCGGCGACGTCGAAGTCGTAGTAGAAGCCGTCGATGATGGGCGGGCCGATGCCGAGCTTCGCCTCGGGGTGCGTCCTCTGCACGGCCTGGGCGAGCACGTGCGCCGCGCTGTGCCGGAGGATCGAGAGCCCGTCGGGGCTCGAGATGTCGACGCCCTCGACCTCCTGACCCGACGCGAGCACGGTGTCGAGGTCGCGCAGCTCGCCGTCGATGCGCAGGGCGACGATCGAGGCGGTCCCCTCGAAGAGCGCGGCGCCCGTGGTCCCCTCCTCGATCTGGGTCGGCGATCCGTCGAGGGTGATGGCGATCTGGGCCACGGGGTGCTCCTTCGTTCTCGGGTCGAGCCGGCCGACGATGCCGGCTCCACGGACGATGGTACGGCGAGCACGGGCGAGGGCGGCACAGGTCGTGGGGCCGAACGGCGGTCCGCGGAGTGGCCCTGTGCACATCGGGACGAGACTCCCGGCACGTGGCGAGCCCGAACGCCCGATCGTCGGACGGTCCGACGTCCCGGCCGGGCGTATCGTGAGCCCGTTCTCGTCCCCTTCCTGAAAGGAGAGCGCCCCCTCCCCACACCGTCCTCGGTGCGTCGGGGCGTCACCATGAGCCAGAACACTCAGACGACCAAGGACCTGGTCCACGACCTCCGCAGAGCGCGTCCCCGGCGCCGACGCGGGAACCAGACCTCCCCGGGGACCGACTGGGTGGTGTTCGGCAGCGCCGGCGCCATCGCGCTCGGCTTCATCGTGTGGGGCCTCATCTCCTCCAGCTCGCTCGGCGCCGTCGCGGAGTCCGCCCTCGGCGGCGTGCTGGAGAACTTCAGCTGGCTGTACGTCTTCACCGTCTTCGTGCTGGTCGTGGCGTTCAGCCGCTTCGGCCGGATCCCGCTGGGCAAGGACGGGGAGACCCCCCAGTTCCGCACCGCCTCGTGGATCTCGATGATGTTCGCCACCGGCATGGGCATCGGCCTGATGTTCAACGGCGTGGCCGAGCCGCTCTACTTCTACATGTCCCCGCCGCCGGGCACGGTCGAGGGCCAGACCCCCGAGGCCGCGACCACCGCGATGGGCACCGCGCTGTTCCACTGGACCCTGTACCCGTGGGCGATGTACGCCATCGTGGGCCTCGGCATGGCCTACGGCACCTACCGGCTGGGGCGCTCCCAGCTGTTCTCCTCGATGTTCACCCCCCTGTTCGGGGAGCGGGCGACGCGCGGCGCCGGCGGCAAGATCATCAACATCCTCGCGATCCTCGCGACCCTGTTCGGCTCGGCGTGCTCGCTGGGCCTGGGCGCTCTCCAGATCGGCGGAGGCTTCACCTCCTCCGGGCTCATGGAGGACGTCACCTCGCCGGTCCTGGTCCTGATCATCGCGTTCCTGACCGCGTGCTTCGTCGCCTCGGCCGTCTCCGGCATCGAGCGCGGCATCCAGTACCTCTCGAACATCAACATGGTGCTCGCGGTGCTGCTCGCGGTCGTCGTCTTCATCGGCGGGCCGACCCTGTTCATCCTCAACATCATCCCCAACGCGGTGGGCGGCTTCATCGCCGACCTGCCGCAGATGGCCTCGCGCACTGCCTCCTCCGGTGACGAGTCGCTCGCCGAGTGGATGAGCTCGTACACGATCTTCTACTGGGCGTGGTGGGTCTCCTGGTCGCCCTTCGTGGGCCTGTTCATCGGTCGGATCTCCCGCGGCCGCACGATCCGTCAGTTCGTGGTCGGCGTGCTGCTGGTCCCGTCGGTCGTCTCGCTGCTGTGGTTCTCCATCTTCGGCGGCGGCGCGATCGGCCTGCAGGAGCGCGCCGAGCGCGCGCAGGACACCGGCGGCATGCTCACCCAGCTGGTCGACGGGGTCCCGGACATCGTCACCGACTCGATCCTGTTCGACCTGCTCCAGGACCTGCCCGTGGGCGGCGTCATCTCGATGCTCCTCATCGCCCTCTCGGTCGTGCTGGTCGCGATCTTCTTCGTCACCGGCGCCGACTCCGCCTCGATCGTCATGGGCGGTCTGTCCGAGCACGGCGCGGAGGAGCCCACCCGACGCTCTGTGATCTTCTGGGGCGTGGCCACCGGTGCGGTCGCCGCGATCATGCTGCTGGCCGGGGGGAGCGACCGCACGGCGGCGCTCAACGGCCTGCAGAACATCACGATCGTCTCCTCCCTGCCCTTCGTGATCGTGATGCTGCTGCTGTGCGTGGCGATCTGGAAGGACCTCTCGAAGGATCCGCTGATCATCCGCAACCGCCTGGCACGGCACGTGCTGGAGGAGGCGGTGGACTCGGCGATCGAGCGCCACGACGGCGAGGCCTTCGAGCTGCGCACCGTGGAGGCCGTCGTCGAGGTCTCCGCCGAGGACGCGGAGAAGCTGGCGGCGGACACGGTGCGCCGCGGCGGCCACGCCTCGGCCGCGTCCGAGGCACCGGCCGCGTCCGAGGCTCCGGCCTCGTCGGCGGGCCCCGAGGGCGCCGCGGCCGACGGCGAGGGCTCCGACCCCCGCAGCTGAGACACCCGGCGCGAGTCCGCGCCTCCGTGGTGATCAGGGCCCCTGCCATCGGCAGGGGCCCTGATCACGTCCGGCCGCCTCGCCGGCAGGCGGCGACTCGTGACCTCGCGGGGTGCTGCCGGACCTCCGGTGCGACGAGGGCTCCGCGCACGACGAAGGGCCCCGGTCCGAAGACCGGGGCCCTTCCGCTGGTGGGCGATACTGGGATCGAACCAGTGACCTCTTCCGTGTCAGGGAAGCGCGCTACCGCTGCGCCAATCGCCCGGGACGGCACCCTCGGGTGCCGTTCGAGGTGGGTACGGGATTCGAACCCGTGTACACGGCTTTGCAGGCCGTTGCCTCGCCTCTCGGCCAACCCACCGGGTGATGCTCTCGCATCATACGGAACAGCGCTCCCGACGAGATGTCGGGAGCGCCGCTCCCCCGGAGCGGACGACCGGATTCGAACCGGCGACCCTCACCTTGGCAAGGTGATGCTCTACCAACTGAGCTACGTCCGCAGGACAGGGATCGAGGATCCTGCCGTGGGCGATACTGGGATCGAACCAGTGACCTCTTCCGTGTGAAGGAAGCGCGCTACCCCTGCGCCAATCGCCCTGAGGTGATGTCCGCTCTCTCGATCGGACTCGTAGAAGCCTACACGCTGTCGCGGGATGCTCGCGCCATTCTCGGATGTGACCTGCATCCCGGCGCGACCCGGCGCCGCGCACCGGCTCGGCGGGCGCCGCCGACGTGCCGTCGACGCCCGGGCCGGCGTCCCGGCCGCCACCGCCGACCGCCCGCCCACTCGGCCTCCCGCCCGCCGCCTCGGACCGGGCGCCCGTCCGGCTTCCCGGCCGTGACCTCGGACACTGAAGCCGGTCCGGGTTTGCGCGAGGGGTCCGGGCGCGCCTAAGGTATCTCCTCGTCGGCCTCGCCGATGTGCGGACGTAGCTCAGTTGGTAGAGCATCACCTTGCCAAGGTGAGGGTCGCCGGTTCGAATCCGGTCGTCCGCTCCATCCCTCCCCCGCGCCTCCGGCGCGACGGGCGATTGGCGCAGCGGTAGCGCGCTTCCCTGACACGGAAGAGGTCACTGGTTCGATCCCAGTATCGCCCACCATCGAAGGCCCCGGCTCCGGCCGGGGCCTTCGTCGTCCCTGCGGCCGTCCGTCCCGCGACGGCCCTCCCCGCGGCCGTCGTCCTCGCACCGCCGGGACTCGTGCCCGACCGCCGTCGGCCGCAGCACGATCGCGCGCCCCGCCCCGTCCCGACGCGGATCCCGCTCCGATCTCGCGCACTAGTCTGACCCCATGCAGATCTGGACAGGTCAGTCGTATCCCCTCGGCGCCACCTTCGACGGCTCGGGAACGAACTTCGCCCTCTTCTCCGAGGCCGCCGAACGGGTGGAGCTGTGCCTGTTCGACGAGGACGGCGCCGAGCGGCGCATCGAGGTGACCGAGGTCGACGCCTACGTCTGGCACGTGTACCTCCCCGCGGTCCAGCCCGGTCAGCGCTACGGCTACCGGGTGCACGGCCCCTTCGACCCCGGCGCGGGCCTGCGCTGCGACCCCTCGAAGCTGCTGCTGGACCCGTATGCGAAGGCCATCGCCGGCATGGCCTCGAACCATCCCTCGCTGTACAGCTACGACTTCGAGGACCCGCAGCGGCGCAACACCGAGGACTCCGCCGAGCACACCATGCACTCGGTCGTGGTCTCGCCCTTCTTCGACTGGGGCAACGACCATCCGCCGGCCCACGAGTACCACGACACGGTGATCTACGAGGCGCACGTCAAGGGCCTGACGATGCTGCACCCGGAGATCGACGAGAGCATCCGCGGCACCTATGTCGCCATGGGCCATCCCGCGGTGATCGAGCACCTCGAGGAGCTGGGCATCACCGCGGTCGAGCTCATGCCCGTCCACCAGTTCGTGCAGGACGGGCACCTGATCGAGAAGGGCCTGCGCAACTACTGGGGCTACAACACGATCGGTTTCTTCGCGCCGCACAACGAGTACGCCTACGCGGGCGAGCTGGGCCAGCAGGTCCAGGAGTTCAAGCAGATGGTCAAGAATCTCCACGAGGCGGACATCGAGGTCATCCTCGACGTGGTCTACAACCACACCGCCGAGGGAAACCACCTCGGCCCCACGCTGTGCTTCCGCGGCATCGACAACCCCGCCTACTACCGGCTGGTCGAGGGTGACGAGGCGCACTACTACGACACCACCGGCACCGGGAACTCGCTGCTCATGCGCACCCCGCACGTGCTGCAGCTGATCATGGACTCGCTGCGCTACTGGGTCACCGAGATGCACGTGGACGGCTTCCGCTTCGACCTCGCCTCGACGCTCGCGCGCGAGCTGCACGAGGTGGACCGGCTCTCGGCCTTCTTCGACATCATCCAGCAGGACCCGGTCATCTCCCAGGTCAAGCTGATCGCCGAGCCGTGGGACCTGGGCGAGGGCGGCTACCAGGTGGGCGGCTTCCCGCCGCTGTGGTCGGAGTGGAACGGTCGCTACCGCGACTCGGTGCGGGACTTCCACCGCTCGGAGCCGGGCACCGTCGCGGACTTCACCTCGCGCCTGGCCGGCAGCTCGGACCTCTACCAGCACACCGGCCGCACCCCGATCGCCTCGATCAACTTCGTCACCGCGCACGACGGCTTCACGATGCGGGACCTCGTCTCCTACAACGAGCGCCACAACGAGGCCAACGGCGAGGGCGGCAACGACGGGGAGAGCCACAACCGCTCCTGGAACTCCGGGGCCGAGGGGCCCACGGAGGACGCGGAGGTGCGCTCCCTGCGCCTGCGTCGGGCGAAGAACCTCATGGCCACGCTCCTGCTCAGCCAGGGCGTGCCGATGATCCTGCACGGCGACGAGATGGGCCGCACCCAGCAGGGCAACAACAACACCTACTGCCAGGACGGCGAGCTGGCCTGGATGGGGTGGGAGCTCGACGAGGACCAGATGGAGATGCTCTGGTTCACCCAGCAGATGATCGCACTGCGGCACGAGCACCCGATCTTCCGCCGACGCCGCTTCCTGCAGGGAGTGGTGCGCGAGGACGCCGACTCCGTGCTCAAGGACGTCGAGTGGCTCGCGACCGACGGCGCTCCGATGACCGAGGAGGAGTGGGGCGACGCGCAGAACAAGTGCCTGACCATGTTCCTCAACGGCTCGGCGATCCCGGAGCCGACCAGCCGCGGCGAGCGGATCGTCGGCGATTCGGCACTGGTGATGTTCAACGCGTCCGGCAACGACGTCGAGTTCGTGCTGCCGGACACGGAGTACGGCCGCGAGTGGGAGGTCGTGATCGGCACCGGGGACACGCTCGACGTGGGCTCCGTGTTCGACGCCGGCCGCGAGATCGTGCGCCCGTCCCACTCGCTGCTGATCCTCATGCGCCCGCCGATGGAGGACGACGAGGACCACCACGCGGAGGACCACGAGCGCACGAACCGTGCCTGACCCCCGACGGACCGACACCCGCCGACAGGGCCTTCCCGGGCCCGAGGAGGAGAGCACCGCAGTGAGCACCGAGACCGGCCCCCGCCCCTCGACGCCGGAGGCTCCGTCCCGGCGCGGCCGCCCCCTCGCGACGGGCGCTCTGCCCGCGGTGCGCCCCGTCCCGACCTCGACCTATCGACTGCAGCTGCACGCCGGCTTCACGGCCGACGACGCCGCGGAGCTGGTGCCCTATCTCGAGCGTCTCGGGGTGGGGCACGTGTTCTGCTCCCCCGTGCTGCAGGCCGCGCCCGGCTCCACCCACGGCTACGACGTCGTGGACCACACCCGCATCGGCGAGGAGATCGGCGGGGAGGGGGCGCTGCGCCGCCTGGCGGAGGCCGCGCACGCCCACGGGATGGGGATCATCGTGGACGTGGTCCCCAACCACATGTCCATCCCCACCCCGATCTGGCACAACCGGGCGCTGTGGTCGGTGCTGCGGGACGGCCCCGCCTCCCCCTACGCCGGCTGGTTCGACGTGGACCTGTCCGGCGAGCGCTCGGTGCTCGTGCCGGTGCTGGGCCGGCCCGTCGGCGCCGTGCTCGCCGACGGGGAGATCACGCTGGGCACCGAGGAGGTGCCGCAGGCCGACGGGACCACGGCGGTCGAGAGCGTCGTGCGCTACTACGACCACGTGCTCCCGGTCGCCGCAGGGACCGAGCACCTGGGGCTCGCGGACCTGCTGGACCGCCAGTGGTACCGCCTGGCGTACTGGAAGGTCTCCGACGAGGAGCTGAACTACCGGCGGTTCTTCGACGTGGACACCCTCGCCGCGGTGCGGGTCGAGGACCGCGACGTGTTCGAGGCGACCCATGCGACACTGCTGCGCCTGCAGGCCGAGGGGATGATCGACGGCTACCGGATCGACCACCCCGACGGCCTCGCGGACCCGCGCGGCTACCTCCGCGATCTCGAGCGCGCCACCGGCGGCGCCTGGACGGCGATCGAGAAGATCCTCGAGGGCGAGGAGCGCCTGCCCGGCGACTTCCCCTGCGCGGGCACCACCGGCTACGACGCGCTGTGGCGGGTGACGGGACTGTTCCACGATCCGCACGGCGCGCTGGGCCTCACGCACCTGTGGCAGCGCCGCACCGGCGACCTGCGTCCTTTCGAGGAGGTGGCCGCCGAGTCCACGGACCTGGTGGTCTCCACGAGCCTGTGGGCGGAGATCGAGCGGCTCACCGCGCTGATCCACGGGATCTGCCAGGACGACATCCGCCTGCGGGACACCACCCGGCGCAACATCCAGCGGGTCGTGGTCGCGCTGCTGACCTCGATGGACCGCTATCGCGCCTACATCGTGCCCGGGGAGCCCGCACCCGGGGCGGAGCGGATCGTGATCGAGCAGGCCGCCGCTCGGGCCCGGGCCCGGCTCGGGGACGACGAGGACGTGGCGGCGACCCTCGAGCTGGTCGTCGCGCTGGTGTGCGGGGACGAGGCGGGCAGCGCCGGTCGCAGCCGCAGCGCGGAACGGGACGAGGTGGTGGTCCGCTTCGCGCAGACCTGCGGCCCCGTGCACGCCAAGGGGCTCGAGGACACCGCCTTCTACCGCTACTCGCGCTTCCTCGCCGTCAACGAGGTGGGGGCGGATCCGGACCGGATCGGGGTCGAGGCGGACGAGCTGCACGACCACGCCCTGCACATGGTGCGCACCCGGCCGGACGCGATGACCACCCTGTCCACCCACGACACCAAGCGCAGCGAGGACGTGCGCGCCCGGCTCGCGGTGCTCACCGAGCAGCCGTCGGAGTGGGCGCTCGTGGTGCAGGACCTCGACCGCGCGACCGCCGCGGAGCGCGGAGACCGGGTCGACGGGGCGATCGAGCTGCTGCTGTGGCAGACGCTCGCCGCCTGCTGGGAGCTGCCCGGCTCCGGCGCGGAACCCCTGACCGCGGAGCGGCTCGAGGGCTATCTCGCCAAGGCGATGCGCGAGGCGAAGACCCACACCACCTGGACCGAGCAGGACGCCGAGTACGAGCGGGAGGTGCAGGCCCTGGGACGGGCTGCGCTGGCCTCGGAGGAGGTCGCCGCGATCCTCGACGGCTGGACCCGGCGCACGGCCGCCGTGCAGCGCGCGGCGATCCTCGGCCAGAAGCTGGTCCAGCTCACCATGCCCGGCGTGCCCGACGTGTACCAGGGCAACGAATCCGTCGACCTGTCGCTGGTCGACCCCGACAACCGCCGCGAGGTCGACCACGCCGCGCACGCCGCCCGGCTCGGGCGGATGATCGAGGGAGCGCGCCCCGAGGGGATCGGCGACGAGAAGCTGTGGCTGACGCACCGCGCGCTCGTGCTGCGCCGGGAGCGGCCGGACCTGTTCCAGGGACGCGACGCCGCCTACCATCCGCTGCCCACCACCACCGGCCACGCCGTCGCCTTCGGCCGCGCGGCCGGCGAGGGCGGGGTCGAGGTCGTCACCGTCGTGACGCGACTCGCCCACGGCCTCGCCCAGCGCGGCGGCTGGGCGGGGAGTCAGATCGCGCTGCCCGAGGGACGCTGGCGCGACGCTCTGGGCGGTGCCGAGCACGAGGGCGGCATGGTCCCGCTGTCCGTGCTCCTGGACGATCTCCCGGTCGCGCTGCTGGTGCGCGTCGGCGCGACCGCGACCGGAGCCCTGCCGATCCCGGGCGCCCCGGAGGAGGCACGATGACCGGCACCGCGCCCGTCCCGGCCACTCCGCTCGGCACGGCGGACCGCTATCGCGTGTGGGCCCCGTCGGCCCGTGCGGTGACGCTCCGCGTCGACGGGGCCGAGCACCCCATGTCCGCGGCGGGCGAGGGCTGGTTCGAGCTCGCGGACCCCGCCCCTGTGCCGGGGGCCCGGTACGCCCTCCGACTCGACGACGGGGAGCTGTGGCTGCCCGACCCCCGCTCCCTGTCCCAGCCCGACGGCGTCCACGGCGCGAGCGAGGTCGTCGATCCCGCCGCGCTCGCCCCCTCGGGCCGCTGGGAGGGGCGGGATCTGCGCGGGGCGGTGCTCTACGAGCTGCACGTGGGCACCTTCGCCCCGGGGCCCGACGGCGCCGGCGGCACCCTCGACACCGCGATCGGACGGCTCGACGAGCTCGTCGAGCTCGGCGTCGACGCGGTCGAGCTGATGCCGCTGGCGACCTTCCCCGGGGAGCACGGCTGGGGCTACGACGGCGTGGGGCTGTACGCCGTGCACTCCGCCTACGGCGGCCCGGAGGCGCTCGCCCGCTTCGTGCGCGCCGCCCACGACCGCGGCCTCGCGGTGGTGCTCGACGTGGTGCACAACCATCTGGGCCCCTCGGGGAACTACCTGGGCCTGTTCGGGCCCTACTTCACCGCCGAGCACGAGACGCCCTGGGGCGAGGCCGTGAACCTCGACCGGCCCGGCTCCCGGCAGGTGCGGGACTTCCTGCTGGGCAGCGCTCGACAGTGGCTGGTCGAGATGGGGCTGGACGGGCTGCGGCTGGACGCGGTGCACGAGCTGAAGGACGACTCCGCCCCGCACCTGCTCGAGGAGCTCGCCGAGGCGGTCGCCGCCTGGGAGGAGGAGACCGGCCGGCCCCTGACCCTGATCGCGGAGTCGGACCGCAACCAGCCGGCGACCGTGACGCCGACGGCCGCCGGCGGGCTCGGCATGGACATGCAGTGGGCCGACGACGTGCACCACGCCGTGCACGCCTGGGTGACCGGCGAGCGCGCCGGGTACTACGGGGACTTCGGGACCGCCGAGGTGCTCGCCGCCGTGCTGCCGGGGATCTTCCTGCACGCCGGGACCTATTCGAGCTTCCGCGGGACGGTGTGGGGCGCGCCCGTGGACCCGTCCTCCCCCGACTACGACGGCCGCTCCTTCGTCACCTTCCTGCAGGACCACGACCAGATCGGCAATCGAGCCGCCGGGGACCGGATCCATCATGGGCTCTCCCCCGAGGAGCATGCCGCCGCGATCGCGCTGGTCCTGCTGGGGCCGGGCACGCCGATGCTGTTCCAGGGCGAGGAGTGGGCGGCCTCGACGCCCTTCGCCTTCTTCACCGACCACGACGACGAGCTCGGACCGCTCGTGAGCGCGGGTCGGGCCGAGGAGTTCGCCGCGATGGGCTGGACGGGGCCGGTCCCGGATCCTCAGGACCGCGCGACCTTCGTCGGCTCGCAGCTGCGCTGGGAGGAACGTGCCGAGGGCGAGCACGCCAGGATGCTCGAGTGGTACCGGCGGCTCATCGCTCTGCGTGCTCTGCACGGGGCGCTGCGCTCGGGCGACCTCGCCGCCACGCGCGTCGAGGTGCTCGCCGAGGAGACGGTGCTGATGCGGCGCGGGGAGCTCGCGGTGCTCGCCCATCGCGGCCCAGGCCCGTTCGCGGCGACCGGTTCCCGGGTGCTGCGCGCCGAGGAGGTGCTGGCCGCCTTCGGTCCGCTGCTGCACCGCGGCGAGGACGGGACCGTGCTCCTGGACGGAGCGGGCGCGGCCGTGCTGCGCGCGGCGGATCTCAGCTGACGGCGCCGGCCTCCGCGCCGCGGCTGAGGGTGCGTCCGTCCCGCGCGAGCGATGCCAGTCGCGAGAGCGCCCGGAAGTACTTCTTGCGGTATCCGGAGCGCAGCAGCTCGGCGGAGAAGAGGTCCTCGAGCACCCCGTCCCCGGCGGACGCGCCCCCTTCGTCCGTCGCCGTCGCCTCGTCCGCTCCCGATGCCGTGCCGGCCCGTGCGTCCGCGGCCCCGTCGTCCGGCGGGGTGAGGGAGAGCAGCACCGGGACCTCGCGGTCGTAGAGCCGGTCCACGAGCACCACGAAGCGCAGCGCGTCGTGGTGGTGGGTGAGGCCGTGCATCCCGGTGACGTGCGCGGCGGGGACCTCGTCGATCAGGGCGCCGTAGCGGGAGGGGTGCACCCGCGTGAGATGCACGAGCAGCTCGTCGAAGCCGTCGAGGGTCGCGCCCTCCTGCGCTGCGGCGTGGTCGCGCACCTCCTGGGCCGGGAGGGCGTCGATCTCGCTGACCCCGTCGCGGCGGCGGTAGTCCTCGCCGTCGATCCGCAGCACCTCGAAGCGCTCGGCCATCGCCTGGATCTCGCGCAGGAAGTCCTGGGCGGCGAAGCGGCCCTCCCCGAGCGCGTCGGGCAGGGTGTTGGAGGTCGCGACGATCGCGACGCCCCGGTCCGAGAGCTCCCGGATCAGTCGCGTCATGAGCAGGGTGTCGCCGGGGTCGTCGAGCTCGAACTCGTCGATGCACACCAGGCGCGAGGTGCCCAGCATGTCCACGGCCCGCTGGAAACCGAGCGCGCCGACGAGGTCGGTGTACTCCACGAAGGTGCCGTAGACCTTCTCCCCCTCCACGTCATGGAACAGCGAGGTCAGCAGGTGGGTCTTGCCCACCCCGAAGCCGCCGTCGAGGTAGATCCCCCGCGCGGGCTCGCTGCGTCGGCGCAGCCGGGACAGGAACCCGCCGCGGGGCCGTGCGAGCGAGGCGGCGAAGGCGCCGATGCGCTCCTTGGCCTCCTGCTGCGAGGGGTGCGCGGGATCGGGGACGTAGTTGTCCAGGCGCGCGCCGGCGAAGCGGGGCGGGGGCACGAGGTCCGCGAGCAGCCGCTCCAGCGTCGGTTCGGGGCGGCGGTCGCAGAGGGAATCGGTCACGCCGGTCAGTGTAGGGGCGGGTGCCGCGCCGCGTGCCGCGCCCGCATCGGTTCCGCCGGTGCGCGATGATCGAGGACACATCCCCTCCCACCCCCGAGCGAAGGAGGCTCCGTGCACCTGCTGCTGCGCGACGGCGCCCTGCTGCCCTCCCCCGTGCCCGTCCCGGCCGACGCCGACGGTGCGCGGGCGCTCGCCGAGCTGTACGCCGTCCCGGACCTGCCGCCGGGTGCGGTGCATGTGCGCGCGATGATGACCGCCACCATCGACGGCGCGATCGCCGGGGCCGACGGCACCTCCGGCTCGCTCCACGACCCCGACGACTCGTTCCTGTTCTCGGTGCTGAGGTCGCTGGCGGACGTGGTCCTGGTGGGAGCGGCGACGGTGCGGGCCGAGGACTACCGCAGCGTGCTGGGCCGCGAGGACCTGCTCGAGCCGTCCCGCCGACCCGGAGGCGGATCGCGACCCGCGCTCGCGATCTGGTCCCGCGGAGGTGAGCTGCCCCGGAGCGTCGATCCCTCCCAGCCGACCTATCTCCTCACGCCCGCGGCCGGGGCCGCGAGGGCCGCGCGACGCTCGGGGCTGCCCGCCGCGCAGGTGATCGCGGCGGACACCCCGCGGGAGGCGCTCCAGGCGCTCGCCGCGCGCGGGATGCGCCTGATCCAGGCCGAGGGCGGCCCGTCGGCCCTGTCCCGCCTGGCAGCCGAGGACCTGCTGGACGAGCTGTGCTTCACCACCGCGCACCGCACGGTGGGCGGGCCCTCCCCGAGGGTGCTGGACGGCGTCGCCCACGAGACGCGCTGGCAGCTCGGCTCGCTGCTGCTGGGCGAGGGCGCGACGCTCTCGCGCTACCGCCGCGCCTGAGCCGTCGCGCTCGGCCCCGGCCCCCCCTCGGGACATTCCCCCCGGGCCGACGTCTCCTCAGAGCCGCAGCCCGATCGACCCCTCGAGCGAGGGAGAGGCGGGATCGCGCACCGGCACCTCCAGCGCCGCGGCCTCCTCGTGCAGTCCGAGCGCGTCGCCGAGGAAGTCGGCCAGGAGCCGCTCGTAGCGCGCCGGATCACGGTTCCACTCCCGCGTGTGGGAGGCGCCCTCGAAGGGCTCGAACTCGATCAGGTCGGGGCGCAGCGCCGCGAGATGCCGGCTGGGCGCAGGCGGCACCGTCAGATCGTCCAGGGCGTGGAACAGCAGCGTGCGGTGACGCAGATGGCGGCCGTAGTGGGCCGGGGTCATCTCGTGGAGGGCGAGCGGCTCGTGCAGCCGCACCATCCGCGCCCCGATCCGCGAGGTCATCATCCACAGCGCGAGGCGACGCATGGGGGCGGGCGCCTTCAGCGCCGTCGCGTGGTACACGAGGATGTCCTGCCAGTCCACGGCCGGGGAGTCGAGCACGAGCGCCGCGATCCGGTCGCGGTGGGCGGAGCGCAGCGAGGTGCGCAGCACGATCCCGCCGCCCATCGACCAGCCGACCAGCACGAGGCGCCGGGCGCCGTGCGCGACGGCGTGCTCGATCGCGGCCTCCGCGTCCTCCCACTCGGCGGAGCCCAGGTGGTGCATCCGGTCCGCGGAGGCGGGGGCGCCGGCGTCGTTGCGATAGGTGATCGTGAGGCTCGTCAGGCCCAGCCGGTGCAGCAGCGGGATGACCCGCAGCGCCTCCCCGCGGGCGGAGCCGTGGCCGTGGACGAGGATCGCCCAGGTGTCCTCGTGCCCGAGCGCGGAGCCGGTGGCCGCATCGGGGCGCACCAGCCAGGCCGGCATCGGGCCCACAGGCGAGCTGATCTCCACCTCCTCGGTGGGCAGCCCGTGCGCGGTCTGCGGGGTGCCGGCCCAGAAGAAGCCGTTGGACTTCGCCCGATCGACGCGCAGCGGCTCGGCCGTGTCCTCGGCCAGCAGCGGGCGGGAAACCGTGGTGGCGGTGGGGCGACCGTCGACCGCGCCGAGGCGCACGTGCACCGTGCCGCCGGCCTGCCGCAGCGCGAGCAGGCCGTCGCGGCGCGTGGTCGCGGAGTCGTCGAGATGCACCCGGTCGGGGTGGACCGCGCGGACGGTGAGGTCGGGACGGCCTCGCAGGCTCTCCCGCGGCACCAGCGGCAGGCGCGCCATGACGCGTGCGCCGACGGTGAGCAGGCCTGCGCTGAGGGCGAACGCCCCGGCCGCCCCGGCGAGCCCGTACCCCGCCACATGGGGCCATCGCGCCTGGTCGGGACGGGGCGGGAGGGAGCGTTCGAGGAAGCCCGCACCGGGAATCGTGCGGAGCCGGGAGAGGTCACGCGTCATGACGGGCATCCTATCGACGCACTAGGATCGAGGCTGAGAACACCCGTCCGCACCGGACCCGGCGAGCGCGTCCGGACCGGTCCGCGGCCCAGGCGGCGCGAGGCGCCGCAGAGCGGAGGCGACATGTCCACCGATCCGATCGGCTCCCGTCCCTATCGCGTCGCGATCAGCGAGGAGGAGTGGCGGGAACGGCTCTCCCCCGCCGAGTACCAGGTGCTGCGCCAGGGCGGCACCGAGCGTCCCGGCACGGGCGAGTACGAGGAGATCCGCCCCGCGGGCACCTATGCATGCCGTGCCTGCGGCGCCGAGCTGTTCACCGCGGAGACCCAGTTCGACGCGCACTGCGGCTGGCCGGCCTTCTACGCGCCGAGCGACTCCGACGCCGTCGAGCTGCTCGAGGACACCTCGCTCGGCATGCGCCGCATCGAGGTGCGGTGCGCGTCCTGCGGCTCCCATCTCGGGCACGTCTTCGAGGGCGAGGGCTTCCCCACCCCGACCGACCAGCGCTACTGCATCAACTCCGTGAGCCTGCTGCACAGCGACGACGCCCCCGCCCGGGACTGAGCGCCGGGCCCGACGCCGAGGGCAGCGCGTCGCTCGGGACGACGGGGCTCCCCGCGGTGCCGGGCGGCACGACGGCGCGGCCGCCCGGCCGCGGGGCGGGCGCCACGGCGCGCCTGCCGCGGCTGCGGGCACGCCGGGGATAGCCTCCCTGCGTGTCCGTCCATCGAATCCGCACCGGCGACGACACCTTCCGTGCCGCCATCGACGCCATGACCAGCGCCGCCCAGCGCCCCGAGTTCACCTGGCGCACCATCCCGGCCCCGTCCCGGATGGCGCCGTCGACGTGGGCGTGCACCGGGGAGATCCTGGTGCACGACGAGGAGCTCGCCTCGGGCCGCCTGGTGGTGCTGCACGATCCGGCCGGACAGGAGTCCTGGGACGGCACGTCCCGGATGGTCGCGCTGGTCCAGGCGCAGCTCGAGCCCGAGTTCGCGATCGAGTCGATGCTCGGCGACGTCGCCTGGTCGTGGGTGACCGAGTCCCTCGAGCTGCACGACGCCGAGGCCCGCGAGCTCGGCTGCACCGCCACCCGCGTCGTCTCCCAGTCCTACGGAGCGCTCGCCTCCCGCCCCTCGACGGTCGACGTCGAGATGCGGGTCTCGTGGACCCCGGAGCCCACGGACGACGGCGACCTCGCACTGGTCCCGCACTTCGCGGCCTGGACGGCGATGCTCGCCGCGGCCGGCGGCCTGCCCCCGGCGCCGCCGCGGATCGCACCGATCGCCCCGACCCACCACGCGCGGGCGCCCCGCACCGCGGAGGACGACGAGGAGCTGCGGTGAGCCGCGCCCGCGGCACCCCGCCCGACCCGTCCTCGTCGACCCCGAGCTCGCCCGCCCGCGAGCTCGGCCGCACCGACCGCATCGACCGCCACGCCCCCACAGACAGCGCAGCCAGCACCGACATGCCCCACGAGACCAGCGCCCCGCCCCTGCGAGACCTCACCGCCCCGCGCGACGGGCTCGTCCCCGTGATCGACCGGATCCAGCCTCTGCTCGCCTGGTGCGAGGCCGCTGCCGCCGCACCGTCCGAGCCGGTCGCGGTGGACGCCGAGCGGGCCTCGAGCTACCGCTACAGCTCCCGCGCCTATCTGGTGCAGCTGCGCACCGAGGCGGCCGGCACGGCGCTGATCGACCCGCTGGCCTTCACGATGCCCGCCACCCTGCGGACCCTGCTCGCCGAGCGCGAATGGGTGCTGCACGCGGCCGGGCAGGACCTGCCGAGCCTGGCGGAGCTCGGCCTGCGGCCCGGCGACCTGTTCGACACCGAGCTGGCCGCGCGCCTGCTGGGGATGGACCGGGTGGGTCTCGGCGCCGTGGTCGAGGACACGCTCGGGCTGCGACTGGCCAAGGAGCACTCCGCCGCCGACTGGTCGAAGCGGCCGCTGCCGGAAAGCTGGCTGGTCTACGCCGCACTCGACGTCGAGGTGCTCGTCGAGGTGCGCGACGTGCTGACCGCGCGGCTCGAGGAGGCGGGGAAGGCGGCCTGGGCCTCCCAGGAGTTCGCTCACGAGCGCACCCGGGAGCACGGCCCGACCCGCTCCTCCACCTGGCGCGGCCTGCACGGCCTGGGCGCCCTGCGCACCGCGCGCCAGCTCGCGGCGGCACGGGAGATGTGGACGCGGCGCGACGAGCTGGCGCGAGAGGCCGACCTCTCCCCGCACCGGCTGATCCGGGACCGCGACCTCGTGGCCGCCGCGAAGGAGGCCCCGCGGGGACGGGAGGCCTTCGACCGGGCGCTGCCCGTGAAGCTGCGGCACAAGGATCGGTGGTGGCAGGCGGCGCGCACGGGTGTCGAGCTGCCCGCCTCGCACCTTCCCGAGCGCTCGGAGCGCTCCTATCCGCCGCCGCACAAGCTGTGGTCGAAGAAGCACCCCGAGGTCGCCGAGCGCTATCAGCTCGTGCGCGGCGCGGTGAACGAGCGTGCGGAGGATCTCGAGATGCCGCCGGAGAACCTGCTCCAGCCCGCCCTGCTGCGCCAGTGGGTGTGGGAGCACGAGCAGGTGCCGGCGGAGGCGGAGGTCGAGGAGGCGCTGCTCGCGCTCGGCGCCCGTCCCTGGCAGGCGGAGCAGTCCGCGCCGGTGATCCACCGGGCCCTCGTCGAGACGCCCTGACCTCAGCGGTCGCTCGCGAGGATCCCGTGGACGAGGGTGCTGGTCCACTCGCCCTTGCTCCACCAGTCCTCGCGCAGCAGCGCTTCGCGCCGCATGCCGACGCGTTCGGCGAGCCGTGCCGAGGCGGTGTTGCGCGCATCCATGCGGGCGGCCACGCGGTGCAGGCCGCTCCCCTCGAGGGCGAGGTCGAGCACGGCCCGCACCGCCTCGGTCGCCAGGCCTCGCCCGCCCTCGGCGGGATCGAGCACCCAGCCGATCTCGGCGACGAGGTGCGCGCGGTCGGTCAGCCACAGCGCCACGTCCCCGACGACCCGTCCTTCGCGCTCGATCACGAGCGCGAGCGCTCCCTCGCCGGTGTGGAGCCCGGTGCGCAGGAGTCTCTCGGCGATCCTGCGGTGCGAGTCCTCCGGCGTCCACGGCTCCTCGAGCAGGTGGCGGGCCGCCTCGGGGCGCGAGTAGATCGCGAGCAGCGCCTCCCGGTCCTGCTCGCGGTGGGGGCGCAGGCGGAGCCGGGGCGTGTCGACGGGGAGCCCGACGGGGCGCGGCAGCTCCCGCACGAGGGTGAGGAGCTCGACCTCCTCCCCCGACGGCGCCGTGCCGGGGGCCCGCGCCGTCTCGGCGAAGCCCGCCCCTGCCAGCAGCGATCGCGAAGCGGCGTTGCCGGGCACCGTGCGCGCCCGCAGGTGCCGCAGGCCGCTGCGGGCGGCGAGCTCGGCGGCGAGGTCCACGGCGGCGCGTGCGAGGCCGCGTCCGCGGTGCGCGGGATGCATCCAGAACCCCAGCTCCGCCCCGCTGCCGGCGACGTCGAAGAGCACCAGGGAGCCGGCGAACGCGTCCGTGCCGGGATCCGCGACGGCCAGCACGGCGAGGTCCCCTCGGTCGAGCCCCGGCTCCGCCGTCCCGGCGATCATTGCGCGGACCGAGTCCTGCGTGTAGTGCGGTGCGGGCAGATGGGCGTGGGCTCGGACCGAGGGGTCTGCGGCACCCTCGGCGAAGGCGGCGGCGTCCTCGGCGCGCAGCGGACGCAGCCGGGCCCGGCCGGAGGCGAGCGGGAGGAGTGCGGGATCGAGCATACCGCTAACCTAACAGCATTCGGTTAGTGTGTGTCCATGAGCTACTGGACCGACCACCCCGCGGTGCAGCGCACGCGGACGCTGGATGCCGAGGGGATCGCGCGCACCGCGGCGGCGCTGCTGGACGAGGACGGTGCGGAATCGCTGACGATGCGGGCGGTGGCTGCGGCCCTGGGGGTGGCGCCGTCGAGCCTCTACTCCCGGGTGCGCTCCCTCGAGGACGTGCTGGACCTCGCGCTGGACGCGACGCTGGGCGCCGATGCGGCGCTGCAGGAGATCGTGCGTGCGGACACCGTGGGAGCCGCGGTGCTCGACGAGCTGCTGCTGCGGCATTTCCGTCATCTGCGCCGTCATCCCTGGGCCCTGCAGGTGCTCCCCCGGCGCGCCCTGCGGGGACCGCACCATCTCGCGCTGTCGGAGCGGCTATGCAGGCTGCTCGAGCACGAGGGGGCGCGGGATCCGCTCGCCGCCGCCTACGCCCTGTCCAACCTCGTCATCGGGAGCGCGATGACCGGGGCGCTCGACGTGGAGGAGCTCTCCACGCCGGTCGACGAGGACCTCGCACCCGTCTACGCACGACTTCACGCCGCAGGGGCGGCCGACAGCGAGAGCGTGCTCCGCCCGGGCCTCGTCGCGCTCCGCACGGCGTTCACGGCCCCGGGCGCGGCGCCGGCGGGCCTCAGTCCCGGTCCGGCCGCTCCATGAACGGGGCGTCGGCCGGCCGGAGCGGCGGAAGGCCCGCGCCCGCTCCGCGACGAGCCTGCAGGGCGAGCAGCGCGGCGACCGTCGTGCCGTTGGTGATCCGGCCCTCGAGCACGGCGGCGACGGCGTCGGCCAGCGGCACCCAGCGGCTGATCAGCTCGGCCTCCTCGTGGACACGCTCGAACTCCTCCTCGCTCGGCCGGACGCCCTCGGCGAGATAGACCCGGATCACCTCGTCGCTGCCTCCGGGGCTCGGCCGGAGGTCCACCAGGGTGGACATCCGCACCGGCTCGCAGCCCGCCTCCTCGGCGAGCTCGCGGGCGGCCGCGATCTGGGGCGGCTCGCCGGCGAGGTCGAGCAGGCCGGCGGGGATCTCCCACAGCCGATGTCCGACGGGATGGCGGTACTGGCGGATCAGCAGCACCCGATCGGCCTCGTCGACGGCGAGGACGGCGACCGCTCCGGTGTGGCGGATGTACTCGCGGTCGAAGCGGACGCCCGGGGCGAAGTCGATCGTGTCGCGCACCAGGTCCCAGACCATCCCCTCGTGCACGGTGCGGTGCGCGGGGACGGGTCGGAGGTCCGCCTCGTCGCGCAGCGGCTCCTCGCCGCCGTCCTGCGCATGCCGGGTCGTGCCGTCGGTCATCGCTGCTCCGTCCTCGGTGCACGGGCCCTCCTGGGAGGCGAGGTCCGCGCGCAGCCGCTCGGGTCTCAGTCCTGCAGGTCCTGGTCGTCCTCGCCCTCGGCGAGCGCCGGCACGGTGCCGTCGGGCTCGACCTCGAGCAGACGCGTGGCCCGCTGCAGGTCGAGCGCCGCACCGATCAGGCCCGCGAACAGCGGATGGGCGCGCGTGGGGCGGGACTTCAGTTCGGGGTGCGCCTGGGTGCCGATGTAGTACGGGTGCACCTCCTTGTCGAGCTCCACGAACTCGACCAGCGAGTGGTCGGCGGAGAGGTCGGAGACGCCGGAGATGCACAGACCCGCCTGCTCGAGCCGGTCGCGGTAGGCGTTGTTGACCTCGTAGCGGTGGCGGTGGCGCTCGGCGACCTCCGTGGTGCCGTACACCTGCGCGGCGAGCGAGCCGTCGGCGAGCGTGTGCGCGTAGGAGCCCAGCCGCATGGTGCCGCCGAGATCCCCGCCCCCTGCGACGATGTCCTCCTGCTCGGCCATGGTCGCGATGACGGGATGGGCGGTGGCGGGATCGAACTCGGTGGAGTGCGCGTCCGGCAGTCCCAGCTCGGTGCGGGCGAACTCGATGACCATCGACTGCATGCCCAGGCACAGTCCGAGGGCGGGCAGCCCGTGGGCGCGGGCATGGCGCAGCGCCCCGACCTTGCCGTCCACGCCGCGCACGCCGAATCCGCCGGGCACGACGATGGCGTCGACATCGGCGAGCTGCTCACGGGCACCGTCCTCGCTCGCGCACAGGTCGGACTCGACCCAGCGGATGGTGACCTTCGCGCTGTGGTGGAAGCCGCCGGCGCGCAGCGCCTCGGTGACCGAGAGGTACGCGTCGGGCAGGTCCACGTACTTGCCGACCAGTGCGACGGTCACCTCGTAGGCCGGGTGCTGGACGCGGCGCAGCAGCTCCTCCCACTGGCTCCAGTCCACGTCGTGGCTGAGCAGGTCCAGGCGCCGGATCGCGTAGGCGTCGAGGCCCTCGCCGTGCAGCACCAGCGGGATCTCGTAGATCGAGGGGGCGTCGGCGCAGGTGACGACCGCGTCGATGTCGACATCGCACATCGAGGAGATCTTCGCCTTGACGGAGGCGGGCAGCGCGCGGTCGGAGCGCAGCACGATCGCGTCGGGCTGGATGCCGATCGAGCGCAGCGCGGCGACCGAGTGCTGGGTGGGCTTGGTCTTCAGCTCCTGGGAGGGGCCGATGAAGGGCACCAGGGAGACGTGCACGAAGAACACGCTGTCGCGGCCGACGTCCTGGCGGACCTGCCGGGCCGCCTCGAGGAAGGGCTGGGACTCGATGTCGCCGACGGTGCCGCCGATCTCGGTGATGATCACGTCGACGTCGTCACCGGCCTGGGAGCGCATCGACTCCTTGATGGCGTTGGTGATGTGCGGGATGACCTGCACGGTGTCGCCGAGGTACTCGCCGCGGCGCTCCTTGGCGATGACGTTCGAGTAGACCTGGCCGGTGGTCACGTTCGCGTTCGCGGAGAGGTTCTCGTCGAGGAACCGCTCGTAGTGCCCGATGTCGAGGTCGGTCTCGGCGCCGTCCTCGGTGACGAAGACCTCGCCGTGCTGGAAGGGGTTCATCGTGCCCGGGTCCACGTTGAGGTACGGGTCCAGCTTCTGCATCGTCACGCGCAGCCCGCGGCTGCGCAGCAGCATCCCGAGCGAGGAGGCGGTGAGCCCCTTGCCGAGGCTCGAGACGACCCCGCCGGTGACGAAGATGTGCTTGGTGATGCCCTCGTTGCGGAAGGGCTTGGCCGCTGCGGCCACCCCGATCCGGGGGATGGGGCCGGTGCCGGTCTGGGGGGTGCTCGCGCTCGTGTCTGCCACGGACGGCCAACCTACCAGCCGAGAGGAGCCGGGGCGAGGACCTCGCCGAGCTGGGCGAGGAGATCCTCGGCACGCGGCAGCTCGCGGGCGCGGCGGAGGGACGCCTCCTCGGCGCGTGCGCGCTCGACCGGATCGCTCAGCGCACGGATGGCCGCGGCGAGCGCAGCGGCGTCGCCGACGGGCACGAGGAGGGCGGCGGAGCCGGTGACCCAGCGGGTGCCCCCGGCGTCGGTCGCGACGATCGCCCGGCCGGCGCGGAGCGCCTCCTGGAGGGCGACGGGCTGTCCCTCCCAGCGCGCCGCGGAGAGCACCAGGTCGGCCTCGCGCAGCAGGTCCGGGACGTCCTGGCGGCGGCCCAGCAGCTCGACGGGGAGGTCCTCGGCGCCGATCCGCGCCTCGAGCCCCTCGCGGAGCGGGCCGTCACCCGCGACGAGGATCCGCAGCCCCTGGTCGCGAAGGAGCGCTGCCGCGTCCAGCAGGTCCTCGAGGCCCTTCTGCGGGGCGAGCCGCGCGATGACGAGCGCGGTGAGCGCGTTCGACTCCGCGACGGGAGCGGCGCCGTGCCCGGCCCGGTCGCCGCTCGCGCCGTCCTCCTCCGCCGCATCGCCGGTCGATGCCGCGGCAGGGACGGTCGACGCGGCGGCGGTCGTCGGCGTCTCCGGCGCGGGGACCACGGCGTGTCGCACCTCGCGCGCCCCGGCGCGCCGGGCGTCCTCGGCGAGGTCCGGGGAGACGGCCAGCACGATGTCGGCCCGACGTGCGAGCAGGCGCAGCAGCGCGGCGCCGACGCCGCGGGCCAGTCCGCCGCCGACGGTGCGGTTGTGCAGGGTCACCACGAGACGGTGCCCGCCGCGCCGGGGCACGGCGAGGGCGGCGAGCGCCCCGGCGCGCAGCCCGTGGGCGTGGACGGCGACGGGCTCGGGAGCCCGGTGCAGGATCCTCCTCAGCGCCGCGACCGTGGCGGCGTCGTCGCGGGGACTGGGCCTCTCCCGGATCCGCACGGGGGCCTCGGCGACGCGGTGCCCGGCCCCGGCCAGCAGCGCGCGCTCCTGGTCGACGTGGGCGGCGAGCCCTCCGCTCGCGGTCGGACGCACCAGCAGCACGCGCATCAGCGCGCCCTCCGCAGGCGGCTCAGCACGCCACGGGCGAGCTCCCGGTCCACAGCGGCCAGCACCGCGGCGGAGAGCACGGCCGCGACGAGCCCGCAGAGGATCCCGTAGAGCACAGTCAGCACCTCACCCGTCCCGACGGCCACGAGCAGTCGATCCAGCAGGAGTCCCGGCACCGCCCCGGCGAGCACTGCGACGGGGACGGCGAGGGCGGTGCGCCGCACCTGTCGGTCGTGGCCGCCGTGCTCGAGCATGTCCCAGATCCGGGAGAGGCCGACGAGCCCGCCCACGGCCATCCCGGCCGCGATCGCGAGGGCGAAGGCGGTGGCCGCCTCCGCGGCGGAGCGGGCGGGGCTGGGCAGGACCAGCACGATCACCGCGACGAAGGCGATGCCCCAGCCGACAGCCCCCACCAGGAGCGCGTCGCGGGCACGCAGCGCCGCGGAGAGGATGCGGGTGCACTGGGTGGAGACGGCGAAGCCGACCAGTCCCAGGGCGAGGCCCGCGGTCGCCGAGCCGACGCCGGTCGCCTCGGCCCGGTCGATGTGACGGAAGAACTGGCCGAGGGCGGGGCCTGCGGCGATCAGCATCGACGCCCCCACCACGGACACGCCCATGACGGTGCGCACCGACACGGCGGCGACCCGTGCGAAGCCGGTGACGTCCCCGACCAGGCGCAGCTCCGACAGGTGCGGGAAGACCGAGGTCACCAGCGGCACCACGAGCACCGCGTAGGGCAGCAGGTAGAGCGCCTGCGCGTACTGGAACACGGGCAGGGTGCCGACGCCGCCGGCGCGCATCGCCAGCAGCATCACCAGCGCGAGCACCAGCTGCTGGGCGCCGACCGCGCCGAGGCCCGCACCGCCGAGGGCGAGGGCGCGCCGGGCGTGCACGGCGGGCATCCTCAGGGCGGGCCGCGGCCGCAGTCCCGCCCGGGCGGCCGCGATCGCCACCGGCACCACCATCACGGCGACGCCTGCGGTGGTGCCCCAGCCGAGCCACCACACGGCGGCGCGGTCGATCGTGGAGACGGTCGCGACCGACGGCACCAGCAGCGCATAGACGCGATAGGACGCCATGACCACGAGGGAGGAGAGCAGCGGCATCATCGCGGGCCACAGGAAGCGTCGTCGCGCCTGCAGATAGGCGGCGAGGACGACGGAGATCCCGTAGAGCGGCAGCTGCGCCGCGAAGATCCGCAGGAGGGTGGCGCCGAGACCGACCCCGGCGGCGCCCGCCGGGTCGGAGGCCAGCAGCAGCTCCGCGAGCGGCTGCGCGAGGACGACCACGAGTGCGGCGAGCAGCAGGGTGCCGAGCACCGTCCAGGTCAGCAGCACCGAGACGATCCGGTCTGCCAGCGCCGCGCCCGCGAGGGGGCGGCCCGTGCCGTGGGCCCGGGCGCCTGCGACCCCGGAGGTCCCCGTCCCCGCGGACTCCGCGCCTGCGGAGTCCTCGGTCACGCGCCCCTCAGCCACGCGGCCTTCGGTCACGTGCACCTCGGCCATGCGGTCGTCGGCCACGCGCCCCTGGGCCTCGCGGTCGTCGGCCACGTCGTCCTCGGCCACGCGGTCCTCGGCCACGCGATGCTCGGTCACGCGGTCCTCGGCCGCGGGGGCCGCGGTCCCGGCGCCCTCGCCCGCGCCCTCCGTCGACGGTGCGTCGGCCTCCGCGGGGTCCCGCTCGGGGACGAGGCCCGCGATCAAGGGCACCACCGCGGCGGCGAGAGCACCGCCCGCGACGATCTCGAACAGCACGTTCGGCAGCATGTTCGCGGTCGTGTAGGCCGTGCCCACATCGCCCGCGCCCACGCTCGCGCCGAACACGAGATAGCGCACGAAGCCGGCGATGCGCGCGATCACGGTGACCACGAGGATGATCCCTGCCCCGCGCAGCACGGAGCGGGCGATGCCGCCTCCCCTCGAGGGGACGGCCGCCCGCGCCTCGTGCGGGATGTCGGTGCCCGTCATCGTGCTCCCCCCGCCGCGTCCGGGGGCGCCGGGACCGGGAGCCTGCCTGCACGGTCCAGCAGGCGCAGGGCGGGGGTGCGGTCGATGACGGCGCTGAAGCTGACCCGCTCGCTCGCGAGGGTGAGGGCGACGACCCCGCCGAGCAGGGCGATCCGTGCGGGGGCCGGGAGGGTGCGGGTCGCGGCCGCGCCCACGGCGGCACCGAGCACGTTCGCGCCGGCGTCCCCGAGCATTCCGCGCTCGCGCAGGTCCGCTGGCAGCGCGAGCAGTCCCGGCAGCAGGGCCGCGAGGCCCAGCCGCGCACCGCTGCGGGCGCGGGTCCGGTCTCCGGCGGCGAGGGCGAGGACCGCGGCGGGCGGCAGCACGGCCTTCAGCGCCCGGCCGGGGCGCAGGTCCAGCAGGTTGGCGAGGTTCGCGCAGCCGGCCGTCAGCGCGGCGTCCAGCGGGATCATCGCGCCGCCGCGCGGGCCCGGCGCCCCGGCGGCGGCCACGAGCGCGAGCGCGGGGATGCCGAGCGCCTTCGCGGCCCCGGTCGTGACGTGCCCCGCGCGCAGCGAGGCCAGATGGCCGTGCAGTCCCTTGGAGACGGGGCGGCCGGCACGTCGCTGGTGCGGCTCGAGCAGGTCGTCCAGGAGTCCGAGCCCGCCGATCCCGGCGAGGGCGGCGAGGTCCGTCGGCCGTGAGGTGCGGGTCGCGAGCGCGCACACCCCGGCGACGACGAGCGCCCCCTCGGCGAGACTCACCTCGCGTCCGGCGAAGTTGGTGCGGGCGAGCTCGGCGCGCAGCGCGGCGATCACTCCTCTCCCCCGCCGTCCGAGGGCGCGGCGCCGCCCTCGTCGCCGTCCCCGCCGCCCTCCCCGGTGCCGACCGCGGCGGTCTCGGGCAGTGCGGGGAGGCGGTCGACCGCGTCGGCCGTGGTGCCGTACGCGCCGGAGCCGCCGCGCGCCTGCTCGATCAGGGCGAGCACGGCCAGGACCGGTCCGTCGGACTCCTGGAGTCGGTCGGTGGTCGACAGCGCGTCATAGATCGTCTCTCCCCGCACGGTCCGCAGGATGCCCGTGGACGCGTCGTTGCCAGGGGTGACGGCGGAGACCACGGCGGGCAGATCCGTCCCGGCGAGGGCGCCGAGCATGCTGGTGCGGGAGGCGAGCAGGCCCTGGGCGCGCTCGGCCGCCGCCTGGTCGTCGTCGTCCTCGACCGCGAGCTCCTCGGGCGCCGCGCTGGCGTGGATCACGGCGTCGACGGCCTCCGGAGCGCCGCCGTCCACGCTCACCATCCCGTGGTCGATCAGCACCTGCCACAGCTGGGCGCGCAGGCCTGCGTCCAGACCCTCCGTGTCCTGACCGGCCAGCAGCAGGGGGATCACGGCGGAGAGCCGCTCCGAGTCGGTGAGCTCCTCGTCCCCTCCCGCATCGAGCACGGCCGGGGCGACCTGCTCGGCCGCGGCGACCGCCTCGGCCCGCTCCCCGGAACGAGCGGGATCCCACAGCGAGGTCTGCAGCTCGATCACCACGGCCTGCTCGACACCTGCCGCGTCCAGCAGCGCGGTGATCCGCTCGACGGAGCTGCGGGTGGAGGCGTCGTCGGAGAGCACCGCGACCCGCTGCCCCTCGAGGGTCCCGTCGACGAGCTCGGGACCGATCTCGGTGACGAAGGAGGAGAGCTGATCGTTCTGCGCCGAGAGCTGCTCCGCCTCGGTGCGCAGCTGCTCCTGCTCGGTGCGGAGCTGCTCGACCTGTCCGGCGAGCTGGTCGCCGAGGTTCTCGCGCAGCGGACCGGCGCCGAGCACGATCCCGACGGCGAGCGCGAGGAACACGGAGATCAGCGAGACGAGGTGGTAGCGGAAGTCGATCACGGGGTCGGGACCCTCCTACGACCCGGTGGCCCGGGGTGTGAACAGCGTGGTGAACCAGGACAGGAGCCCGTCGAGGCGGGCGAACAGGATCTGCACCAGGGCCTGCCCGCCGGGCGTGGCCCACAGCGCCACGGCGAGGGCGGCGAGTCCCGCGACGGCCAGCAGCACGAGCTGGAAGGTGGAGATCCTCTGACGGTACAGGCGGGAGACGCCCTTCGCGTCGACGAGCTTGGACCCGATGCGGAGCCGGGTGAGGAAGGTCGAGCTCATTCCCGCGCGGCCCTTGTCGAGGAACTCCTCGAGAGTGCCGTGGGTGCCGACCGCCACGATGACCGAGGCGCCCTTCTCGTCGGCCAGCAGCATCGCGATGTCCTCGCTGGTGCCGGAGGCCGGGAAGGAGACCGCGCCCTCGTCGAGGCCGAGCTCCGCGAGCCGCTCCATGCCCGGTGCGCGGCCGTCGCGATAGGCGTGGACGACCAGCTCGGACCCGGAGCGCAGCGCACGGTCGGAGACGGAGTCCATGTCCCCGATGATCATGTCGGGTCGGAACCCGGCCTCGAGCACGGCGTCCGCGCCGCCGTCGACCCCGATGATCACGGGACGGTTGTCGCGCAGGAAGGGCTTCAGGGTCGCGAGGTCCTCCTTGTAGTGGTAGCCGCGCACCACGATAAGCACGGGACGGCCGTCCATCCGGGTCGCGACCTCGGGAGCGCCGATCCCGTCCAGCAGCAGGTCCCGCTCGCGGAGCATGTACTCCATCGTGTTCTCGGCGAAGAGCTCGAGCTGTTCGGACAGCCCCTCGCGGGACGCCTCCAGGGACGCGGTGACGGTCGCGTCGTCCTGCCGCTCGCCGGAGGCGATCACGGCGCCCTCGAGCAGCACCTGCCCGCCCTCGACCACGATCCGCTCGCCGTCGCGGACCTCGTCGAAGACGGAGTCGCCGAGCGAGTCGACGAGCACGATCCCCGCGTCGACCAGGATCCGGGGCCCGGCGTTGGGGTACCGGCCGGAGGTCGAGGCGGCGACGTTGAGGACCGCGGCGGGCTCCCGCTCGACCAGCGCCTCGGCCGCGACGCGGTCGATGTCCTCGTGGTCGATGATCGCGATCTCGCCGGGGCGCAGCCGCTTGGTGAGGTCCTTGGTGCGCTTGCCGAGCCGGGCCACGCCCTCGGTGCGGGGTCGGCCCTCCGTGCGCGTCGTGCTCATCGCCCCGTCCGTCCTGCCTCGTCCAGGAGCTCCTCGGCGTGCGCGAGGGCGACGTCGGAGGCGTCGTCCCCGGCGAGCATGCGAGCGAGCTCCCGGATCCGCCCCGGCCGGTCCAGGGTCTCGACCGTCGAGCTGGTCGCACCGCCCTGGGAGGTCTTCACGATCTGCAGGTGGGTGGAGGCATGGGCGGCGACCTGCGGGAGGTGGGTGACGACGATGACCTGGGCGTGGCGGGCGAGTCGCGCGAGGCGCTGCCCGACGGCGAGGGCGGCGCGGCCGCCGATGCCCGCGTCGATCTCGTCGAAGACGAACACGGGCGCGGCGGTGCGGTCGCTGCGGGAGGACGCCAGCGCCACCTCGAGGGCGAGCATGACGCGGGAGAGCTCGCCGCCGGAGGCGGCCTGCGCGACGGGCAGGTGGTCGGCGCCGGGGTGCGGGGCCAGCAGGATCGCGACCTCGTCCCGTCCGTGGGAGCGGTGGGAGCGGGAGGCGACGTCGACCCGGATCTCGGCATCGGGCATCTCGAGATGGCGCAGCTCCTCCTGGACGGCGTCGGAGAGGGCGCCGGCGGCCTCGTCGCGGGCGGCGGTGAGCGCCTCCGCGGCGGCATCGAGCTCGCCCTCGAGCTGCTGGAGCCGGGCGGCGGCGGTGCCCCGCTCCTCCTCCGCGCCCTCGAACCGGTCCAGCTCCTGGGCGGCGGTGCGGGAGGTCTCCAGCAGCGCGGTGACGTCCACGGCGGGGCCGTCCTCCCCCGGCAGCAGGCCGCCGAGGTCGCGCACCAGCACGGTCAGCTCGTGGAGGCGCTCGTTGGCCTCCTCGATGCGTCCGGGCGAGGCGTCGATCCCGTCGGCGTAGCTCGAGAGCTCTCCGGCGATGTCGGACAGCTCGATCCGCAGCGCGTCGAGCCGCTCGGTGAGGGGGACGAGGGTCGCATCGGTGCGGGCGGCGCGGCCGAGCGCCTCCCCCGCGATGTCCAGCAGCGAGCCGGCGGCAGGACCGTCGTCGTCGCCGACGAGGGCGAGCGCGGCCTGCCCCGCGGCGCCGCGGAGCTCCTCCGCGTTGCCGAGACGCTCGATCTCGGCGCGCAGGGCGTCGTCCTCGCCCGCCTGCGGGTCGACCCGTTCGAGCCGTTCGAGGGCCTCGGTGAGCACGGTGCCGCGCCGGTCCCGCTCGGCCAGCAGCGCCTCGAGCTCGACGAGGCGCTCGGTGAGGGCGGTGCGCTCGCGCCAGATCGTGCGATGACGCTCGAGCAGTGACGCGATCTCCTCGCCCCCGAAGCGGTCCAGGGCCTCGCGCTGGGCGTCGTGGTCGCGCAGACGCTGCTGGTCGGACTGCCCGTGGACGGTGACGGCGGTGCCGACGAGCCGTGCCAGGGCACCGATCGGGACGGGGACGCCGCCGATCTGCGCGCGGGAGCGGCCGTCGCGGGTCAGTCGGCGCACGACCAGCACCTCGCCGTCGTCCTCGTCGGCGCCGAGCTCGTCCATCGCCGCGGCGAGCTCGCCGTGCCCGGCCAGCGCCAGGGTGCCGTCGACCGTGCTGGAGCCGCGGGTGCGGCCCCGGTCGAGCCGGCCCCCGAGCAGCATGGTCAGGCCCGTGACGATCATGGTCTTGCCGGCGCCCGTCTCACCGGTCAGGGCGGTGAATCCGGGCCCGAACTCGAGCAGGGCGTCATCGATCACGCCGATCTGGCGGATGCGCAGGGTGGACAGCACGGCGGCGCCCTTCAGCGGGTGCGGGGGCCGCGCCCCCGCCAGCCCACCACGGGGAGCTGGAACTTCTCGACCAGGCGATCGGCGAACGGGGTCGGGGCGAGGCGCACCAGGCGCACGGAATGCTCGGACAGCCGCGCCTCGATCCGCATCCCGGCCACGATGTCCTCGCCGCGTCGGCCGTCGAGCGTGAGGATGGCCTCCTCACGGTTGTCGACGGTCATCTCGACGGCGACCTCGGAGGAGCGCCCCAGCACCAGCGGGCGCGCGAACAGGGCGTGGGCGGCGAGCGGGATCAGCATCATCGCGTCGACCTCGGGCCAGATCACCGGGCCGCCGGCGCTGAAGGCATAGGCGGTGGAGCCGGTCGAGGTGGACAGCAGCACGCCGTCGGCGCCGAAGCTCGAGACGGGGCGGCCGTCGATCTCGATCGCGACGTTGATCATCTTCTGCCGGTCGGCCTTCTCGAGGGATGCCTCGTTCAGCGCCCAGTGGTGGGCGACCTGCTCGTCGTCCTGGTCGAGCACGGCGATGTCGAGGGTGGAGCGCTTCTCGATGTCGTAGTCGCCGTCCAGGAGGCGCTCGACGGTGATGGAGAGGTCCTCGACCTCGCTCTCGGCGAGGAAGCCGACATGGCCGAGGTTCACGCCGTGGACCGGGACGTCGGCCTCCCGCACCGCCTCGAGCGCGCGCAGGATCGTGCCGTCGCCGCCGAGCACGATCCCGAGCTCGACCAGGTCCGCGGCGGAGACGGCGTCGAGCACGTCGACGCCGCCGTTGGTGAGGAAGGTCAGCAGGCGCGGCGGGGCCTCGTCCTCGGGCAGGGCGAGGATCTCGTCGACCTGCTCGTCGACGACGACGCCGCGCACTCCGCGGCGGCGCAGCTCCTCGAGGACGGTGAGCATGGCGCGCAGCGCGGCGCGGCGGCCCGTGTGCACGTACAGGAGGAACCGTCGCATGGGTCAGTCCTCCTCAGGGGTGTGCTGGTCGCGGCGGCGCCGCGGGAGGTCCCCGCGCACGGCAGCCACGATCATGTCACAGGCCTCGGCATCGGGTGAGCAGGCCCGGCCGGGCGCTGCGCCGCGTCCCGGCCGCAGGTGGACGAAGTACTCGCGGTTCCCGTCCTGGCCGGGCAGCGCGCTGGGGCCCACGGCGGCGAGCTCGAGCCCCGCCTCCGCGGCGGCCTCGACCACTCCCTGCACGGCGCGGGTCCGCGCGGCCGGGTCGGTGACCACGCCGGTGCGGGGCAGCGCCTCGCGCCCCACCTCGAACTGCGGCTTGACCATGAGCAGCATCTCCCCGTGCGCGGCGACGACCCCGGCGAGCGGGGCGAGGACGGTGCGCAGCGAGATGAAGGAGAGATCCGCGACGACGAGGTCGACGCGGGCGCCGAGCAGCTCCGGGGTGAGGTCGCGCACGCTGGTGCCGTCGCGCACCACCACCCGGGCGTCCTCGCGCACATGGTCGGCGAGCTGGTCGTGGCCGATGTCGACGGCGATCACGCGCTCTGCGCCGCGACGGAGCAGCACGTCGGTGAACCCGCCGGTCGAGGCTCCGGCGTCGAGGCAGGACAGGCCCTGCGGGTCGAGCCCGAGCAGCGCGAGGGCACCGGCGAGCTTGTGCGCGGCGCGGGAGGCGTACTCGATCCCGTCGGGGACGTCGACGACATCGAGCCGCGCCCCCGCGGGGACGGGGGCGGAGGGCTTGTCAGCCGGGCGGCCGTCGACGCGCGCCCGTCCCTCCTCGACGATGCGGCGGGCGTGGGTGCGGGACCGTGCGAGGCCGGCGCCGAGCAGCGCGACGTCGAGCCGGTCCGCGCTCACCGCGCGGCGGCCGCGGCGGGCAGGGCCGTGGCGCCGCCCCGGGCCAGGAGCCGCCCGTGCCAGGCCTCCTCGGGGCTGGTGGCGCGCAGCAGGGCGAGCACGGCCCGCAGCACGCGCGGATCGTCGGGCTCGCCGTGGACGACGGCGACGTCCTCGCCCTCCCGGCGCACGCTCACGGCCCCGCAGCGCGCCTGCTCGCCGTCGACGACCGGCAGCGGGAAGGGGGCGGCGATCCCGGCGAGGTTCGGGGTGATGTAGGTGGGGCGGCGCACCGGCTCGGCGTGCAGCGCGGTCTCGATCGTGTCGACGCCGGTGAGCACGAGCAGGGAGTCCATCCCGGCGCGGACGGCACCCTCGATGTCGGTGTCGAGGCGGTCGCCGACGACGAGCGGGCGACGTGCCCCGATCCTCGTCGCGGCGACGGTGAACATCCCGGGCTCGGGCTTGCCGGCGACGTCGGGGCGGGCGCCGGTGGCGTGGCGCAGCGCGGCGACGAGGGAGCCGTTGCCCGGGGCGAGGCCGCGCTCGGTGGGGAGGGTCGCATCGACGTTGGTCGCCATCCAGCGGGCGCCGCGGCGGATCGCGTAGGCGCCCTCGGCCAGGCGCGGCCAGTCGAGGTCCGGGGACCACCCCTGGACCACGGCGACGACGTCCTCGGCGTCCGCGTCCACGGGCTCGAGCCCGTCGGCGCGGAGCTGGTCGGCGAGGCTGGGCCCGCCGACGACGAGCACCTTGGCACCGGGCTCGAGGCGCTCTGCGAGCAGGCGCGAGGCGACCTGGGGGGAGGTCACGAACTCCTCCGGGCTCGCGGCCAGGCCGATCACCGCGAGGTGGTCGGCGGCCTGCTGCGGGGTGCGCGAGGCGTTGTTGGTCGCGAAGACGACCGAGCGGCCGACGGCACGGGCGGTCTCGACGGCCTCGACGGCGTGCGGGATGGGTCGAGCGCCGTGCATGAGGGTGCCGTCGAGGTCGAACAGCAGCGCGTCGTGCAGATCGAGGAGCGAGGGGTCGGGGCGCCGGATCATGCGGACTCCTCGTGCTTCGCGTCGACCTCGATCCCGTCCGGCGCGGAGCCGGCATCCGCAGGGCCGTCCTCCGCAGAGTCCTCAGCTGCAGGGCCGTGCACCGCGGCCTCGGCGTCGTCGGTCGTCCCGGGTTCGGGGGCCTCGTCGGCGACGTCGGCAGCCCTGGGGCCGTCGGCGCCGTCGGTCGCCCCGGACTCGTCACCCTCGTCAGCGGCGTCGTCCGCCCCGGTCTCGGGGGCCTCGTCGGCGTCGCCGTCCTCGTCGGTGATCTCCGGGTCGAAGGCGTCGAGCACGCTGATCTGCTCGTCGCCCTCCCAGACCGGCTCCTCGGCGGGGCGCGGCACGGGCCGTCCGAGCCGCTCGGCCGCGTCGGTCAGGCCTTCGGTGTCCGCGTCGGCGGCGAGAGTGATCCAGCGCCGCGCCTCGTCCTCGCGGTCCGCGCGCTCGAGCAGGTCGGCGTAGGCGACCCAGAGCCGCACCTGCCAGCGCCCGTCGATCTTGTGGCGCAGGGCCGGGATCTCGAGAGTGCGCAGCGCCGTCTGGATGTCGCCGGTATCGGCGTAGGCGCCGGCCACGACCATCATGAGCTCGATCGCGGACTCGACCCCGAGGTCATCGGCCGCCTCGGAGGCGGCGATGTCGAGCGCCCGCTCGGGCCGGCCGAGCCCGCGCTCGCAGTCGGCGATCATCGGGAGCACGTCGCTGCGTCCGGTGATGCGCATCGCGGTGCGCAGCTCGCGGGACGCGGTGCGGTAGTCCCCGGCGTGATAGGCGTGGATCCCGTAGACCTCGCGCACGACGCCGACGCGTCCGCCCAGCCGGGCGGCGAAGCGGGCGTGGGCGAGGGCGGTTTCGGGATCGCGCTCCTCGAGCAGGTGGGCGGAGACGAGATGGCGGCCGACACGCTCCGCGGTCTCCTTGCTCAGACCGCGCAGCTCCTCGTGGGTCTCCTTGTCGAGCTCTCGACCGGTGATGCCCTCGGGCACGCGCGGCTCGATCGGCCGATCGGCCCGCTGCTCCTCGCCCGGTCGGCCTCCGCGACGCTCCTCGCGCCCGCGGTGGTCCTCGCGACGGTCGTCATGGCGGGCACGGCCCTCGCGTCCGTCCCGACGATCACGGTCGTCACGGCGCGGACGGTCCTCGCGGCGGTCACGGGGTCCTCTGCGACGGTCCTCACCGGGGCCGCGTCGGTCACGGTCCTCGCGCCAGGGGCGATCCTCGCGACCCGCGCCGCCGGAGCGGGAGCCGCCGAACTCCCCACGCGGGCGGTCGTCGCGACGCGGAGCGCCCTCACGGTGCGGGCGCCCGTCCCGGGCCGGCCGCCCGGAGCGTCCTCGGCCGTCGCCATCCCGCCGCTCGCCCTCTCGGTGGGGGCGGTCGTCCCGGCGGGGACGGTCCTGCCAGCGCCCGCGCTCCTCACGGGCGGGGCGGCCGCCCGGGGCGTCGGCACCGCCGGGTCGTCCGCGGTCGTCCCGGCGCTGGCGGTCGTCCTGACGGGGGCGGGAGGGGCGGTCGTCCCGGCGCCGCGGCTCGCCGTCACGACGCGGCCCGCCGGTGCGACGCGGGCCTCCGTCGCGATCCGTGCCATAGGAGCGCGTGCCGTCCTCGCGTCGGCCGCGCGGTGCCGCGCCCCGGCCGTCCGCGGGCGCACCGTATCGCGGGGTCGAGCGTCGCTCGTCCCGCCGCCGACCGTCACGACTCCAGTCGTCCCGGCCGCGGTCGCTCCCGTCGTTGCTGTGCTCAGCCACCTGGACCGCCCGCCTCTTCGTCTCGCCCTATGCTCTTGTCCTCCCGCGACTCTAAGCGAGAGCAGGGCCTTGACCCTCAGGTAACGAGGGCATCCGTGACTGCTTTCACGGGGTGCTCATGACCGGAGGCGCACCGGATCGGACCGGTCCCGGAGGGGCAGTCCGCTGCCTCGCTCAGGAGGAGGGCGTACTCTCGGAGCGGGCGAGCACCCCGCCGCGGCCGAGCGCTCCCCGTCACCGTGCCTCGCAGCCCCCAGGAGGAACCGTGCTTCTCGAACGCCTCTACGACGAGGACCTCTCCCAGGCGAGCTATCTCGTCGCGTGTCAGGAGAGCGGGCAGGCGCTGGTGGTGGACCCCCGCCGGGACATCGCCGACTATCTCGAGCTCGCCGCACATCACGGGCTGCGGATCGTCGCCGTGGCCGAGACCCACGTCCACGCGGACTTCCTCTCCGGGACGCGGGAGCTGGCCTCCGCGACGGGAGCGACCGCCTACGTCTCGGGCGAGGGCGGACAGGACTGGCAGTACGACGTCGAGGCGGAGCGTCTGCACGACGGCGACTCGATCGAGCTGGGATCGGTCCTCGTCACGGCTCGACACACTCCGGGACACACCCCGGAGCACCTGTCGTTCCTCGTGACCGACCGCGACTTCGCCCCCGCCCCCGGGTACCTCCTCAGCGGTGACTTCGTCTTCGCAGGGGACCTGGGCCGACCCGACCTGCTCGACGAGGCGGCCGGGATGCAGGACACCCGCTTCGAGGGGGCGCGGCAGCTCTTCGCCTCCCTGCGGGACGTGCTCCTGGCTCTTCCCGACCACGTGCAGGTGCTCCCCGGACACGGCGCCGGCTCCGCCTGCGGCAAGGCGCTCGGCGCCGTGCCTTCCACCACCGTCGGCTACGAGCGCAGCTTCGCCTGGTGGGGCCGGTATCTGGCGGCCGACGACGAACAGGGCTTCATCGACGAGCTCCTGGACGGTCAGCCCGATGCTCATGCCTACTTCGCGCGGATGAAGCGGCAGAACCTCCGCGGACCGGCGCTGCTCGGGGACCGGCCGCTCCCCCGGCTCGTCGAGCCCGAGGAGATCCTCCGCGGCATGGCGAGCGGTGCCCTCGCTCTCGTGGACACCCGTCCCGTCACCTCCGTGCACGAAGGCACGGTGCCCGGCGCGCTGAGCATCCCCGCCCCCGGCAGGTCCGGCACCCACATCGGCTGGGCCTTCGACCCGGAGAGCGACGATGCCGAGATCGTTGTCCTCGCACCGGATGCGGAGACCGCGGCCCGGATCCAGGACCATTTCGTGCGCGTGGGCATCGATGCGCTCGGCGGCTATGTCACCTCGTTCGAGGGGCTCGAGCAGAGCGTCCCGGAGCGGGTCTCCCCGGCGGAGCTCGAATCGCTGCGGGCCCGGCGAGGCGATGCGGTGCTGCTCGACGTGCGCAACCGCTCCGAGCACGGTGCCGGCACGATCCCCGGAGCGAGGCAGCTCTCCGCCGGCAGGGTGCTCTTCCACCGGGACCAGCTTCCCGCTCCTGGCGAGGGTGCTGTGATCGCCTTCTGCCAGTCCGGACTGCGCGCCTCCGTGGCCGCCGCCGCGCTGCGCCGCGCCGGCCATGAGGTGATCGAGGTCGATGGCAGCTATGCCGGATGGTCGCAGTGGCAGCGAGAGTCCGCGGAGCCCGCGGGCGCGTGAGCTGAAGATCGAACAGCCGGGCACGGCATGGCCACTCCCGCCGCACCACGCCAGCACCGGACCCCTTGCCGGCCTGCGGAGCAGCCCCTGCGCTGCGGTGCGGCAAGCCTGCTGGGGTAGGTGGTCTCAGGGCATGAAAAAAGGGAGTGGAGGAGGCGAACACCCCAAAAAATGGGGGTTCCAGCACTCCTCCACTCCCAGTGAAGATGTCCGGCGGCGACCTACTCTCCCACACCCTCCCGAGTG